>CETK01158870.1_pt1 | contig 24018 bp, 20 predicted proteins | sample 361431 | NCBI WGS metagenome assembly CETK01 (sample SAMEA2622452, study PRJEB7988) | marine metagenome | biome: marine biome (ENVO:00000447); feature: surface water layer (ENVO:00002042); material: "saline water (ENVO:00002010), including plankton (ENVO:xxxxxxxx)" | depth 5 m | reverse complement strand
TAAGCGTTCGGGAATCACTACTTCTCCAGTTTCATCCCGAGCCAAGCCATAGTTGGGTTCTTCAGGGTTTGCGTTACCCAAAATGTTCTGTACCTCGAAAAAAACATCCAAACTCCAAGCTGTATAACTCCATTTTTTATCGACCCGAATGTCTACTTGATTGTATGCATTAAGTCTATTTTGTCCAATAGAGCTGTAATCTTTAATAATAGCAGGATAAAATTCTAAAGTTTGATCCAAGTTGATTGGAACAAAAGGAGCCCTACCTAAATAACGATATCGAGAATTTATTTCCCAATTGTTTTGGAGTTTATATCCTGCTAAAGCAGATATAAGTAACTGGTTATCCCACAGAGAAGGGCGATAGGTTAAATCATTCCCACTAAATTCACTTTTAAACCAAGTAAACGACGCGATTCCGTACCACTTACCAGTGAATTTTTGCTGAAACAATAGTTCTATTCCTTGAGTTCTTCCCAAGCCATTACTTTGAATTAACTCACTTCCAAATACTTCAAAGCCGCCACCTTTATTTGCTAATGATACCTCGTCAGCTACAGAAATAGGATAATTAGAATATTTTTTATAAAAAGCTTCCAAAGTCATTCGAGCAGATTCATTGATCACATATTCAAATCCCCCAACAAAGTGTTCACTTCGAATATATTTAGTTTTTCTATTTACCCAAATACCCGTGTTGTCTTCAAAACCCAAGATCGTATAAGGAGGTATTTTATAATAAATACCCCATGACTGATTCCATGTCAATTGTCCGGATGAGACGAGCTTATAAGAATATGATATACGTGGACTAAGTTGTCTAAATAAGCCTACTCGATCCCTCATAAAATCATTGTCATCTACTCGAATACCAGCTGAAAATTGTAGACGATCTTTTAATCCTCTCGCGGATGCCTGAAGGTGAGCACCGTACCGTAAGAATATCAAATCAGTGATAAAATCTCTGTTGTTAACAAGGTCTTGAGTAGTATTGTCGTAGTAGACTTGCTGGACAGAATATCCAAATGCATAAGTCCAAAGGCCTGAAAAAATCTTGAATTGATGCCTTAGTTTCCGTTCTATTTCATTTGCATCGTTTTGAAAATAGATACCTTGTTTATTTACATTATCAGTAAATCTTGAAAATTGATTATACAGATTATTTTGACTAACAATCACATCCATTAGTCTATTATCGTTGAATCTATGACGCCATCGAAACCCAATGGTGTTGCTTTGTTGCTCTAACACGGGCACCTGATCCTGAATAGCTTTCTGTTCGGCATCGAATTCATTGAGTTCATTTACCGAGAAATTATCAATAGAACCCACCCCTGTGAAAAGCAATTCATTATTAGAATTTATTTGATGAGTAACTTTGTATTGATAATCCCAGTAATCAGGCAAAAAAGGCAGGCCAATAGCCTGGAACAGTAGTTGCAAATAGGAGCGTCTAACACTTATGATATAGCTAGTATTTGCCTCAGATTTATCTGATTTGAATAATGGTCCCTCAAAAGTTAGAGCAGATTCGGACGAGCCTAAGCGGAAGTTACCTACAAACTTCCGAGAATTTCCGTTTCGTTGATCGAATTCTAATACTCCACTTAGCACATTATCATACGATGCGGCAAAGGAACTGGCACTTAGCGTGACGCCCTCAAAGAAAGAGACATTTAATAAGCCAACTGGGCCACCTGCACTTCCTTGAGTTGAAAAATGATTAATGGTAGGGATCTCAATTCCGTCTAGGTAGTAAACGTTTTCATTGGGGGCCCCACCTCGAATAATAACATCATTCCTAAAGCCAGCTATCGAACCAGATACTCCAGGGAAGGATTGAATTACTTTGGCTATATCATTATTTCCACCAGGATATGAGGTAATTTCTTGTTGATTTAAATTTTGAATCGAAAGGGGAGTAGTCTCGAGTTTAGTGAATGGATTAACGCTTACAACTACCTCATTCAACTCAATTTCAGCCTGTTGTAATTGGACATCCACATCAATATTTCCCTCCGAGCGAATTACTACATTGTAAATGATTTGGGTTTGGTACCCAATGAAGCTTACCCGGATATTATAGGTGTTGCCTGGAATCTCAGAAAGAATATATTGCCCATCAGAATTTGTAGCTGCACCATAGTCAGTATCAATAAGGAAAACGGTAGCGCCAAACAGTGGCTCACCTGTTTTCTTATTGGTAATGGTTCCTCTTAGCTCACCATTTTGTGCCATCAGATCCATCGACAATCCCAACCAAAACAACATTACAAGGAGGCAATACAACAAACCTCTAGTATGGATTAATTTAACAACAGAAAAGACGTAACGAACGCCATTAACATTATCAAGGAGGTAGAAAAAATCGTTCATCTATGATGCATTTAAGGCTTTAAGGTTAGACTGACAACCGTTTCAATATGATAGGTTTGTGGGAACATATCCACGGGTTGTATTGCATTTACTGTGTACCGTTCAGATAGTAAGGATAAGTCCCGTGCCAAAGTTGAACTGTCGCAACTTACGTAGATGATATTAGGTGCCCTTAATTCTAATAGCTGAGTAATTACGTCGGGGTGCATACCTGCTCTAGGTGGGTCTGTGATCAATACATTTGGATGGCCAAATTGCTGTATCAAGCTTTCGTTAAAAGCATCCTTTATATCACCTTTGACAAAAAAAGCATGCTTAACCCCATTTTTTGATGCATTAATACGGGCGTTTTTAACAGCTTCGTCCACCAATTCTATTCCTACAACCTTAGATGCATGCTTACTTAAGAAAAGACTGAGTGTTCCAACTCCACAGTATAAATCATAGACCACATCAGCTTCTTGTATATCAGCAAATTTGGATACTACTGAGTATAAGGCTTCTGCCTGAGCAGTGTTAGTCTGAAAAAAAGCCTTTGGGTCAATTGTGAAACGGAACGGGCCAATATAATCTTCAATATAACCTGGGCCATGTAAGACATGATGATAGCGTCCTGTTGCTGTCGGGTTAGGTTGATCATTAATACTGACTATAAAAGTGGTTATAGAGGGGAAGCGCTTCATCATTTTTGCATATAAATCTTTTATTATGCTTTGATCGTCAAAGTAGCACACAAGATTGACCATTAAATCATTAGTATAATGCGCTTTTCGAATAACCAAATGCCTAAAGAATCCTGTTTTTTCAAAGGTATCAAAAGCGTCAATTTTGTGTTTTAAAGCATAGTTACGGACAAAATCTAATAATTCAAATGAAATAGGATCTTGTAAATGACATTCGTACAAGTTCAAAATTTTATCAAACCTTCCTGGGGCATGTAAACCTGCTGCAAATCCACTATCATCGACAAATTCTTCTCGTTGTATTTCTTCATCGCTTAGCCATCTCCGAGGGCCAAAGCTATATTCCATTTTATTTCGATAATAAAAGGGCTGCATACAAGGTAAAGTATCATTAACTGCAGTATCGCATTTACCTATACGACGAACATGGTCTTCTACCTGCTGTCGCTTATATTCTAATTGTTTTTCGTAAGGTAGCTGTTGCCAACTACACCCTCCACACACTATTGCATGCTGACATTTTGGTGAGATTCTATCTTCAGAAGCCTCAATAATCTCAAGTAATTTAGCTTCTAGAAAGCTTTTTTTCTTTTTGATAATCCGGGCTTTGACCACATCGCCAGGAACCGCACCTTTTACAAAGACAGCCCGTTCATGGTATCTTCCAACTCCTTTACCTTTAAATGCAGTGCTATGAATAGGGAGTTCAATCGATAGACCTTTCTTCATTAATCGAGTCTTTCGATATCATAATAAGCATCAAATTCTATTTGAGCTGCAATTCTAGGGTCATGATTTTCTTCAATAGTGGTAAGTGCAGTCTCTAGTTGACGAAGTGCTATATTGGTTAGCATTTGCAGAAATTTAACAGCTATTTGGGGATGTCGATCCATCAATACTTCAAAATCAGGCTTAAAGAATCCCAACAAGGTACAGTCTGTTTTACAAAGGGCGGACGTTTTACGCTTTAGATTATAACCAATGGATAAAGCCCCAAAACTATCAGGAGAGTTTAGTAAAAAAGCATTTTTATGTTCATCTATTTCTTGCTCATCCTCTAGACTCGTCATGACCGTTAACTCAACCGATCCATCTTCGATGAAATACATACCGGTACCCGGATCGTTTCGGTAAAATATGAATTCCCCGGACTTATAGATTCGACGATGGCATAATTGTAAAATCTCATACCGTTCAAGAGTACTAAGATTTTGTAAAAATCTAGACTGAAGAACTATTTTTGTTTGTTGCTTTAAACGTTTGTATGTACTCATAATATAAATCTTAAAAAGAGTGACCTATTCCAAAACTAAAATACAATTTCTTGTCATTAAACCATCCAGTATTTAAATCATGAGCTCTTAATGTGAAATCGAGACGAATAACTACATAATCCCAATCTATGCGTATCCCAGTTCCTGTACCAACTGCAATTTGCTTGTAAAAATTAGAAAATAAAAATCGTCCTTGCTCTAACTGATCCTTGTTATCCTGAGATCGAAAATCATTCCGTGGACCATACCAAATATTCCCGGCATCGGCATACAGGCCGCCATACCAATCCGCACCTAATAAATTTTGAATTAATACTTGTCTACTCTCTACAAATGATGCAAGTTTGATTTCTCCACCATTGATAGTTACTTGGTCAGAGCTGATAGTTCCCGGACCTAACTGAAAAGGAGCCCAACCTCTAATATCATTGCTCCCACCTGCGAAAAAGCGACGATTTAATGGAATTGAAGTATTATTCCCAAAAGGGTGTGCAATTCCACCAAATAGTCGGTATGATAAAATAGTGCCAGAAGCTAAAGGTAAATATCGGCGAAAATCCATGGTGAACTTTACAAATTGCGAGTACAAGAGTTGGTTATCACTAAGCTTGAAAAGAGTGGGTAATTCACCTTCAAGTTCGCCTGGCGTAACTAAAAATCGGTCAATTAAATAGGGAAGATTTCCACCTGCAGATAGGGATAATTCCCTAAAATAGCCATTATTTCTTTTGATCAAATTGGTGGTATAATCTCTAAAGCTGTACCTGATAATTGAGGAAACTTGCGGCTCAAAATCCTGAAGAATACGAATATATTCTAAACTATTCTGTCCAAATTCATCTATTAAATTATTTTTGAACTCGGAAGATGGATTTGTATCAATTATGTCTAATTCAAATAGATCAAGTCTGGAGAGTCTGGAATTAGAGTGGGGGACTTCAAGCCGGTAATTGAACTGTAAGTCAGAGTTTATATCAAAATAGAGTTGATCAGAACGGCTGTATGATAGTGAGTAGGTTGATCGAGCACTAAAAAAATTAGTAATTTCATTTAAATATCGAAATGGTCTAGCCAATCTCGGCAGTGTGTATTCACCTCGTAATTCATAGCTGCGAAATAAAGAAGATTGAACCTGATCTTCAGGAGTGATCTGTTGAATGGTTTCTTCACTCACAAATTCAAAACTTGAATTTATACCTATATTAATTCTTTCGGCTAGACCATTGACATTTATATTGTTGTAATCAATTCCAAAACCCGTTCCGAATCCGTACCTCTTCATCCCGAAAAGTTCAGTAGTAATACGATGAGGAGTAATACTCTCTAACTCTATATATACTGGAATAGTATCAATACTAAAATCAGGGTTTATTCCAAATTCTGATAAACCAAAACGTTTAATGATTAGCATACCAAGATTTTGTAATTCCCTAATGCTCTGAAGATAGTCTATTTCCGTATATACTCCTCCAGGAGTAATGGCTATTTGATCCACAATGACCTTATTTTTTGTAGAAAGGTTTTCCGATTTCGTAAGGTTGATAGAGGCGAGTATATTTTCCTCAGAGAAACTGGATTTATCTTCGGGGTTCAGTGGCTTGGTGGGCATTAAGTCCTTGTTAATATTGTAACGGAAACTATGCATACTATAGCTTGTATCTTGAGCATTTCGGTAAACAATATTGACGTCACCAAAATGATATGGACGTCCTGCAGCAACATAAAAAAGCACTTGAAGACCATATGTTTGTTTCCCAGGCTGAACAAAAGCAATAACAGAGTCACGACTAGCGGACGCAAAGCCGTTATTTTTTAAAAAAGATAAAATCCTTTCTTGTTCTTGCCTTAGTTCTGTAGCATTATAGGCTTCAAATAACTGAAATGTTGAGTCGTTGATTGCTGTCTTGGTAAGTGAGCTTCGAGCGTAAAACTGTGCTTTAGTTTCTTTGGATAAATTGGATGGAAATCCAGTAAATCCAACCGATTCGATAAAGTATTGAGTTCCCTCTTGAATAATGTACGATACTTCAACCTTTCTTTCCCGCAAGTTAACAATAGTGGTATCGACCTGTACATCTCGGTAACCGAGTGATTCATAATATAAGCGTATTCTTTCTAGATCATTACCCACTACAGATCGATCGAGAAAAGAAGGAGTCTCGCCTATGCGGCCATTACTAAGGTTATGAATGTATAGCCATGGTGTGAAGCGGGGTATGGCAAGAAACTCTCTGTTTGTTCGGGTTTTAACGAGTCCCTCTAAAATTCTATCTTTTATATTAGAGTTACCACTGAAACGAACTTTCCTAATTAGGTCCCTAGTGGTAGTATTAACCTCGGACTCTTGTCCTGTTTGATTTACAACCTGGGCACTAATAACAGAAGTGCCAAAGCTGACAAACAAACTAAAGACTAAAAGGATACACTTTGTTCTCAATAGCGTAAAAATATGCGATCAAAAGGTGTTTTAATATTCTTCAAAGTTAAAGAAAATAAGGCAGTTAAACCTCTTTTCGACTACACTTTCATAATAAATAAAAAAAAGTTTATGGGTTTAAGATTCGATATTACTTAAAATAAGCCAAAGCTATTGGTTAAGTGACCTAATGAAATCTGTTTAGGTAAGGAAGTTGGTAAGTCAGGTACAGAGTTGTGTTGAAAATCGGTTAGTCGATATTTCAGATAATTTTACTAGTAGATATAATTACACATCATCATAATCAAATCCTTCGTCTTCTTCGTTGTGAAAGAAGTCTTCTTTTCTAATGTAATCTGGCCAAATATCTTCTATACCTTCATAAATGATTTCTTCGCCTTCATCTATTTCCTCAAGTTCCTCCAAGTTTACTATAACTTGATTAGGCAAGCCATTCCTCTCTGCCCATTCTATTAGCTCTTCGCGAGTTGCTGGAAAGGGTGCCTCGTCTAGAGCGGCGGCTAATTCAACGGTCCAAATCATAATTTTTTACGTACGTTAAGATTGATTATATATTAAACGAGAGAGTAATTAAAAATTCAAGTCTTTCATAGAATTTTTTTTATACTCAATTCGTGCCGAAAATATTGTTATCTTGTTAAAGATACATCATCGAATTAACCAATATACCCTTTTATGTTTAATTCATTAGGACCAACTGAAATTATTATCATTGCACTCTTCATTTTAGTCTTCTTTGGAGCTAAGAGGATACCAGAATTGGCTAAAGGTTTAGGGCAGGGGATACAGGAGTTTAGAAAAGCGTCTCGCGATATAAGAAAGGAAATTGATGAAACTTCTCGCGATATTGAAGAGACAGTGAAAAACGAAGAAAAAGAATCAGCAAAATAAAAAGGCATTATTTTGTCTAAACAAACTATACGATCCGTTCAAAAACGAATCGCAAATGGTGAACTCCGGCTACGAAATTTGGTAGCAGAACATCTAAGTACTATTGAAAAAAGTAATTCTGAAATTAATGCGGTCACACACCTTGACGATGATGGCGCATATGAGAGGGCAGACCATATTGAAGCAAAAATTAAAGAAGGTAAAGCAGGACCACTGGCAGGCGCCATAATCGGGATTAAAGAAGCTATTTGTGAGGCTGGGAAACCAGCGACCTGTGCATCCAATATGCTCCTTAATTTTAAAAGTGTATATAATGCCACTGTCATTGATCGAATGCACAATGATGATGCCCTATTTTTGGCAAGGCATAATATGGATGAGTTTGCTATGGGTTCTACCAATGAATACTCAGTACACGGAACTGTAAGAAATCCTCATAATATTGATTATGTAACGGGTGGTTCGTCTGGCGGTAGTGCAGCAGCTGTTGCGGCACATTTTGTACAAGCTAGCCTTGGATCCGACTCAGGTGGGTCTATACGGCAACCAGCTGCTTATTGCGGCGTCGTAGGGCTTAAACCGTCCTATGGTAGAGTTTCAAGATATGGTTTGATTGCCTATGCATCATCCTTTGATTCTATTGGACCATTAACGAATTCAGTGGAAGATGCTGCACTAATTTTAAGTAGTATAGCTGGCCATGATAAAAATGATATGACATCGGTGGCAAATCCCGTAAGTGATTATATCAATGCCGTCGATAATCCCAATAGAAATATTCGAATAGGTATTCCAGAAGAATATTTTGGAGAGGGCTTAGATGCCGAAATCCATCAGAAAATAATGAGTTTAATCGGCCAGTTAGAGGTAGATGGTGCCACATTAGTACCTATTAAACTTCCTCATAGTGAATATGCTATATCTACCTATTACATCCTTGCTACAGCCGAGGCTTCAAGTAATTTAGCTCGTTACGATGGCGTGCGATATGGCCACAGAGCTCTAATAGATAAGATCAACAAACTCGAGAGTGAAGATACTGTCTTAAATAAGATGTATAAACTCAGTCGAACTGAAGGTTTTGGAATAGAGGTAAAACGACGCATCATGTTAGGCACCTATGTTTTGAGTTCTGGATATTATGATGCTTATTATTCTAAGGCACAAAAAGTACGAAGACTAATCCAACAAGACTTCCTCCAAGCATTTGAAAAGGTTGATATAATAGTGAGTCCAACCACACCCACTACTGCATTTCCTATTGGAAGTAAATTAGATGATCCTGTCCAAATGTATCTTAACGATATATATACTATTTCAGCCAACTTAGCGGGGATCGGTGGAATAAACGTACCTATTGGGTTTCATTCGAATGGTTTACCTATGGGATTGCAATTTATGGCGTCCGCATTTGAAGAAGAAAGGTTGATTGCCTCAGCTCGGCTTATTGAACGTCTACAGGCTTAGAGAATATTCATGAATCAAACCTATTTGGAGCTTCAACTTGAGCTTAATAACACAGATCCATTAGTAATTATTGCCGAGCTCAATGAGTTGGGATTTTCTGGTTTCGATGAAACAGAGGTACTGCTAAAGGCATATATAGATCTTAGCATCTGGATAAAGGTCCAAAAAAATGTTAAGGCGCGCTTGGCATCTTTTTCAGAATTATCTATTGTAGCTGAATATGAAATAGAGCAGAAGAATTGGAATGCGGAGTGGGAAAAAAGTATTCAACCGCAGTTGATAGGGCCGTTTTATGTGTATCCTAGCTGGAACAAAAAAGTAATTCCCACCAACACCATCCCAATCGTGATTGATCCCAAAATGGCATTTGGGACAGGTACACATGAAACAACTAGATTATTGCTTTCTTGGTTACCATCAGCCATAAAAAAAAACGATAGGATTCTAGATGCAGGTACTGGGACAGGTATTCTAGGAATAGCAGCTAGTAAACTTGGCGCAAGAATGGTAGAGGGTTTTGATATAGATCCATGGAGTGTTGAAAATGTAGCTGAAAATATTAACAAAAATAATGTAGATAACTTCAAGGCATATCATGGAAGTATAGAACAAATTAATTCAGATCAACAATTTGATATAATATTGGCGAACATAAATACTGTTGCTCTTAGAGATTTGCTTCCAATGTTTAAAAAATACTTAAATAATGATGGTTCACTACTCATATCTGGTTTGCTCGATATTGATATTCCTTTTTTTAAGGATCAAGTAATTCAAGACGAGTTTATTATACTTGAGCAAAACGATTTCCGGGAGTGGTCTGCACTGTGGTTAAAGCCAGTTGTTTACTAAATTCGCGAATTAATTTGATTCAAATTATTTCAGCTTAACTTAAATAATCAAAAAAGTATCTAGTTTATGGTAAAAACTGTTGTATAAAGCATCAATTGATATAGGTACTAATTCTGTTTTGTTACTCATTGCTGAGCAAACAGAAAAAGGATTACAAGTACTTGAGGAGGCCCAGCGTTTACCTAGGTTGGGATCTATGGTAGATTCAAATGGACTTCTTGCTAAGGAAAGTATGTATAAAGTGCTCGTAGTTTTATCAGAATACGTAGGTATTATCCAAAAGTATGGTGATGAAGTACTGACTAAAACAGTGGTTACGGCGACTAGTGCGGTTCGAGATGCAGCGAACAAGCAAGAATTTTTAGCACTAGTCAAGGAAACCTTTGGTTTTCAGGTTCTCATACTAAGTGGGGAAGATGAGGCAAAATACACCTATTTAGGTGCTATAAGCCAAACAAAGGTTGAATCAGATTCAATCATGATCGTAGATATTGGTGGAGGCAGTACCGAACTAGCTGTAGGTAACTCAACTAATTTACTTCGTGGAATTTCAATTAATATGGGATGTGTGCGGTTTAATGAACGTTTTTTATTACATAATCCTCCTCGCCAAGAAGAAATAAGAGAGTGTAGGCGGTCAATAGAAGCTTTATTACATGCAACCCAATTACACTTTCCTTCTCATACTCAGATAGTGGCTGTTTCTGGTACTGCTACCTCTTTAGCGGCTATTGATCAGCAATTGTTTCATTATAAATCATCCGGTATAAATAATTACCGTTTAAACACCGATAAATTAGCCACTATTATTAGATTATTCAGCATACATACATTTCAGTATTTACTTGAATTACATCCCGAAGTTATGAAAGGTAGAGTAGATGTATTTTTGTCTGGTTTACTCATATTAGAGGAAGTGTTAAGATATACAAGGGCGGAAGAATTCGTTGTGTCTACCGGTGGCATCAGACATGGTATACTACTAGTTTAAACATAATGGCGAACAATAACTCTAGACACACCAAACGTCAAGACGCCTCATTTAGCTCATTACAGGATGATCAATTGGTAGTTTTGGCTGTTAAGGGAGATGAAAAAGCCTATTTTGAATTAACCCAAAAATATCAAAAACCTCTTTATTTTCACGTGAGTAAAATGATACGGAATCCTGATTTTGCTGAGGATCTGGTTCAAGATGTTTTTTTTAAAGCTTTTAAAAGTTTAAAAAACTATAAAAATGATTATGCTTTTTCTACTTGGCTATATCGAATAGCTACGAATCACACGATCGATTATTTACGAAAGAAAAAGATTGAAACCCTGAGTATGAATGCAGATGATTCGAATGAATCGCATGCCTCTATTCGGCTCGCTGATGAAGGTAGTTTCACTGATGAACCCATGATTAGACGGGAACGTAGAAATAAAGTCTATGAGGCCATTTATCAATTACCGGAAAAATATCGTATTGTTATATTAAAACGGCATATTGAGGAGAAAAGCTATAAAGAAATTGCCGAAGAGATGATCATGCCTATGGGTACGGTAAAAGCGCATATATTTAGAGCAAGAGAGCTATTGTACAAGTATTTGAAGGATACCATACAAGATTACTGATAGTTGTTTAAGACAATTCTAGCATTTCGCAGAAAATCCTCATAATTCACACGTAGGACTGCTGTTCCGTTAAAATAGCTTTCGTATTCTTCTTGATTCAGCTGAGTCCATTCCTCTGGGCTATGTGTAATCCAATTTTCATTGGGTCGAAATTCAGGCCAATGCCCTAAAAGTGCTTTTGTGTTCCAAGGGCAAACTTCTTGACAGATATCACAGCCAAAAATCCATTTCCCCATTTTTTCCTGAAAAAATGTTGGTATTTCTCCATCATGTTCAATGTTCCAATGAGATATACACTTAGATCCATCCACTTTCTTGGGCTCATAAATTGCATCGGTGGGACAAGCGTCAATACAACGACGGCATGAACCACAATGATCGCTAGTCGCATGATCATATACTAGTGGAATATTAAGCAGTATGTCTGCTATAAAAAAGTAAGAGCCAAGTTTTTTGTTTAGTAGATTGCCATTTTTACCAATCCAGCCTAGGCCGGATCTTTCAGCCCAGCTCCTTTCGAGAACCGGTGCTGAATCCACAAAATAACGTCCTTCTGCAATCGGAATTTCTTGTTGAATCTGGTGGTAAAGTTGTTTCAGTTTTTTCTTGATTACCCGATGATAATCTCGTCCTTGGGCATATCTTGCAAAAGACACTCCTTGATTTATATGGGATGGCTCATCTTTTCTATGGTAACTAACCAATAGGGAAATTATGCTTTGAGTGCCAGGAACAAGTAAGCGTGGATCAACTCGTTTTTCATGGTTATTTTCCATCCATGACATAGTTCCATTTCGTCCTTTTTCTAGCCACGAACTTAGTCGTCTGTCGTCATCTTCTAAATAAGTTGCTTGAGCAAATCCAATGGCGTCAAAGCCTAATTCAAGCGCCATATTACGTATTAATTGTGTCCATCGCTCTTGTTCCTGGTTAATCATGTATGTTTCTATTTACTCTGAATTACGGCTTTTACCTGGATAACTTGAATCAATTAATAATATTATAGGTTGCAAAATATTCGAAATACTTCAACAAGCCTATTAGATATCTAAATCATTAACTTTTCCGTCTTTAAGTATAACGGTTCGGTTTGGGTATTTTTTTACTAGACTATGGTCGTGTGTAACCATAAGAATAGCGGTGCCTTTTTTGTGTATACTGAGAAGAATATCCATTATTTCTTTAGAGGCATCTGGGTCTAAATTACCTGTGGGTTCATCGGCCAGCAATAGTCTTGGTTCATTAGCTAGAGCACGTGCTATAACAACGCGTTGTTGCTCCCCACCTGAAAGATCTTGCGGCATTTGCTTAAAACGATGACTAAGACCTACAAGTGCGAGTAATTCATTTACTTTATTTGTAATCTTTGAGCTAGGGTATCCAGTCACATGCAAGCTAAATGCAACATTCTCAAAAATTGTACGATCTGTAAGTAACTGAAAATCTTGAAATACAATACCCATACTTCGTCGTAGTTCGGGTATTTTTTTTACCTTCATTTTTTTTAATTGATAACCATTTACCATCACTTCACCTGATTGAGCAACAACATCACGGTATAATAGCTTTAAAAAGCTACTCTTTCCTACTCCTGTGGGTCCTATTAAATAGACAAACTCTTGTTGTTCTAACTTGAAATTGGCATCGATTAGAATACTTCTATGGTCATAATTCAGCGAAACATTTTTTAACTGTACTATTGATTCTGACATCTAGCTACAACGGTTATTCGGTTTGATGTGGACCTTGCTTCATTAAAAGAGAAAGCATCATAAAAATTTAAAGGTTTTAGAGGACTTTTATTCAAAATTTTCTTTATGTGTTCGAGTTCATATGCTCTTTGTTGATGTTCTTCAATCCAAGTTTGATTGGCTGGTTGGCTACGATCAATAATTTCAAAAGAATTGGTATGTAAATTTAGATTTGGGTCGAATTTACTGGTTCTGTAATAACAAATATTACGATACTCACCTTCAATTTCATTTAAATGATGAACTGCTTCAATTGAATTTTTCGGAGTGGAAAAATCAAAAATTAAGAGCCCGTTTTTCGCTAGAGATTTGGCTGCTTCATGAAAAAAGTATTCTACTTCTTGTGGTTGCAATAAATAATTAACACTATCGAATACACTTATTAGTGCATCTTGATCTCTAACAGACGTTAGATCATTAAACGAGGCCTGAAAACAAGATATTGGATAAGCTAAACTATTCAGTTTATTGCTTCCAATACGAACCATGTCCAAGGAAGCATCGCAAGCCTGTAAGTTATAATCGCCTAGTTTACTCAATTCTAATGTTAAGGATGCAGTACCACAAGAAAGTTCGGTAATAGAAGTTGGTTCCGGATGATGTTGATGCAATAGATCATCTATATATTCAGCCCAATATTCATAGTCTACGTCATTCATGATATGATCATAGATCTCAGCAAGTTTAGAATAGATAGGCTGTATTTGGTTGCCACGAATCATATCATGTCTGTTTTTTGGGAAGTAGATAAATATGCTAAGGCAACTTTATAGGCCTCTAACATAGAATCGGGCTCAGCTTTCCATTTTCCTACTATGTCAAAGGCTGTCCCGTGATCTGGCGAAGTACGAATAAATGGCAATCCTAAGGTACAATTAACCCCTCTTCCCATAGACCATAATTTAAAAGGAATTAAGCCTTGATCATGATAGGTTGCAAGAACCACGTCATATTTTAAGAATTGTTTTCTACCGAAGAAAGCATCAGCGGGGAAGGGGCCCGTTAGTTCGACTGTAGGATCATTGTGAAACGACTCAAAAACAGGTTCAATAATTTCCTGTTCTTCATAACCTAGCACCCCACCGTCCCCAGCATGTGGATTAATTCCCAGCACTGCAATTTTAAGTTTTCGGTCTGATTTATAGGTGTTAAAATGATTACAAATGATTCTAATTTTAGAAATAAAAATAGTTTTATTTATGTGATAAACCACAGATTTTAGTGGTAAATGAGTGGTTAGCAAGCAAATATTCAGCCCTCTACCCGAAAGCATCATTACTACATCTTCTGCGCCTGTTTGTTCCATTAAATATTCTGTATGTCCGGGTACTTTATATCCAGCAAGTTGAATACTTTCTTTAGAAATAGGGGCCGTCACAAGGGCATGTGCATGTTTGTTAAGGCAGAGTTGAATCCCGGTAAATACCGATTGCATACTTATTTCACCAGCCAAGGCAGTGATTTGACCATAGTTACAACTAGAAAATTCTAGGTTAGACCAAGATTCTAAAGACTCAAGTACGTTAATTGCTCCTTCCACAACTTGTGAGTGATCTGAAATGTAATTTATGGTTGGTATTGTGCGTATTGCCCCCAAATTAAAGTTATTCTGTTCCTCGATTAGTCGTTGAAACAATAGATGAGGAGCCGAGACAATAGGAGTGGACAGAGATAGATCAAGGGCTAGTAGCATTTTAAAGGTAACTTCTGGGCCAATACCATTTGGATCACCGATTGAGACAGCTAAACGTGGCTTAGTGTTCAATTCTTATTCTCCTTATTTGCGTTGACTAGTATGAAATCTCCAAAGCCCGAACTAGCTGTAAAAATAAAAGTTCTATTTGGGTAAATCCACTCTTCTATAACCTTACTAGTGGTAGGGAAGCTACGAATAATCTCTATTGGAGGTCCAATTTTAATGTAAATTTGACCTTGATCAGAGTCATAACCTTCGGGTTGACTAGCCGTTGAAAACTGATCAAACGCAAAATCAATTCTACGATAATATTCGTTCATTAATTCATTCTTAGCAGTCGTTGGTATAGGATCTTTTGAATTCCAAAATGAGTCAAACCAGCTAATTTTATCTTCATTTTTTTTCTTTAAAACATCTTCAATAGTCTGTTCATGCACAATATATCGAAGCATTTCTATAGCTACATCGAGCTGTAAAAGGCTGGTAGGCATATCCTGCCAAAAGGTCTCAAAATTGAGTGAGTTAATATTTTCATTATTAGATTTCAGATCTAGTTTGTACTTCTTATTGTCCAGTACTTTGGTTTCTAAATCAATCAAGTAAAATTCTGCATGTATATTATGAGTACTCTCAATGAGTTGATTATTAAGAGGCAAGTTTACTCTGAATCTAGGTAGAGTCGTACTTTCTATCGTTTCTGAATATATTACATCCTTTGGCTTTGATACTGTAGAAATTACTAAATCGTAAGTAGGCATCGAATCAAGAGCAAAAGTTGGAATTCCTACATAAGAATTTTCGCTATAGCTTATTTGGTTTGTTGACCCAATCCATTCAACAATTTTATTTTCTTTTTGTGTGGAAAAGGTAATATTTGCCTTTGCGCTTCCTTTTGAGTTGTTAAAAAAGTAAAAGGGTTGTTGAGACTTAGGCGGATGCAGTTGTAGTCCAATTTCTCTTAGAATCTCTTTTGGAATATATTGTTTAAAAATTGGATCCCTTGAATTTTTGTCTCTAATTCTGCGACGGTTGGGATTGAGACTTTGTAATTTTTCTGAGTTGATTTCTACCCCTGTAACCGCTGGCCTGCCTTTTAAATAATTATAATCCATATGGATGGTGTACTTGTCACCGGGTAAATATAGAGTTGTTAGCACCTTAGTAATTTCATTTGGATCTAAGGTATTCTCGTATTGACTCACGAAAATTGTATCTCCAATGAAAATACGCTCTTCTAATTCTCTTGTATTCTCATCTTCATAGAATCCTTTGTAGATTTCTAAATTCAATTGATAGCGAGCAGCATAGTTACTGTCATCTTGTAGTTCAAAGGCTAACTGATGATGTGGTATAGATAGAAAAACAGTCAATAGTGTAGAGTCTTCTGTTGCTTTAATCCATTGGAAATCTACATCAAACCCTCTCTGAATTTTACTCTGTGCTAAATATTGATAGGAGTCGATTGTTTGAGCTTTTATCTGAGTCTTTAATGTAAACCCTAATAATAATACAATCAGAATTTTCGATCCAAAACCAAGTTGTGTGCTGAGGCTTTTTGATGTCTTGTAACTACTTGGTTTATTCATGTTAACTAGCGTTTCTAATAAAAAACTTTTATTGCATTCCAATTTTATCAAGTATAGAATTAAATGTACCGCTTGGACGCATAGCTACATCTAAAACGCTTTTTTTCATGAAATAATACCCTGTTATGTCTTGTTTTTGACCTTGAACATCAATCAATTCAGAAACAATTTGTTTTTCATGATCCTTCAATTCTTTATGAATTTCAGCAAACATAGAAGCTAGTTCTGTATCTGTTTGTTGTTGAGCTAATTCTTCGATCCAATACATAGCTAAATAAAAGTGACTACCACGGTTATCTATACCACCTAATCTACGGGTTGGAGACTTATTTTCACTTAGGAAAGTACTATTAGCATTTTGCAAAGCCTCAGATAATATTAATGCACGCTTATTAGAGAAGGTTCTGGCCAAATGAGCCAAGGACTCTGCTAAAGCTAAAAACTCACCCAAGGAATCCCAACGTAGATAATTTTCCTTTTTGAATTGTTGAACATGTTTTGGTGCAGATCCACCCGCACCAGTTTCAAACAAACCACCACCGTTCATTAGGGGGACGATAGATAGCATTTTGGCACTAGTTCCTAGTTCTAAAATAGGGAAGAGATCGGTTAGATAATCCCGTAGTACATTGCCTGTAACAGAAATAGTGTCAAGACCAAGCCGAAGTCTTTTTAGGGTGTATACAGTTGCATCACTTGGTGATAATATGCGTAAATCAAGATCAGCCATATCATAATCTTTTAGATAGAGTCGTACTTTCTTAATTAGTTGCCAGTCGTGTGCCCGGTTTTTATCTAACCAGAATACAGCCGGTGTATTAGAGTCTTTTGATCGATTTACTGCTAACTGTACCCAATTTTGGATGGCAGCATCTTTTACTAAACATGCTCTCCAAATATCACCTTTTTCTACTTGGTGTTCCATCATCACCTGACCATTATCAGTGACTACCCGAACAGTGCCAGCTTCGTGAATTTCAAAGGTTTTGTCATGAGATCCATATTCTTCAGCTTTCTGAGCCATTAATCCCACGTTTGGTACACTTCCCATAGTAGACGGATTAAAGGCGCCATGCTGTTTACAGTCTTCAATAACTTCATGGTAAACTGACGCGTAGCTACTGTCTGGAATAACCGCTATGGTATCTTTTGTTTCGCCATTTTTATCCCACATTTTACCGGATGTGCGAATCATTGCTGGCATAGATGCATCAATAATTACGTCGCTAGGAACATGAAGGTTCGTAATTCCATTATCAGAATCTACCATAGCTACTTCAGCGCCACTCTCGAATACTTTTTCAATAGCTGTTTGAAGAATATTTTGTTCGGTTTCAGAGAGTTTATTTAGATTATTAAATAAATCTCCTAAACCATTGTTGGAATTATATTTGATTTTATCAATTAAATGGGAGTACTGTTCATATACTTCATTTAAAAATACCTCAACCGCGTGTCCAAAAATGATAGGATCTGAAACTTTCATCATTGTGGCTTTCATGTGAATAGAGAACAATACATTCTGTTTTTTTGCCTCTTGAATTTGCTTGCTCAGAAAAATTCTTAGTGCTTTAACGCTCATAAAAGTTCCGTCCAGTATATCATCTTTTTTAATAGGAGTTCTGGATTTTAATACTGTAACCTCCATATCTGAATTGATATGCTCAATTCTGAAATTACCATCCTCTAGTACAGTTACTGATTTTTCATTATGAGCGAAATCTTGGTTGGCCATGGTGGCAACAGTAGTTTTTGATTCTGGAGACCATTCACCCATATTATGAGGGTTATTCTGAGCGTATCTCTTGACTGCTTTTGGTGCTCGTCTGTCAGAATTTCCTTCTCTTAATATCGGGTTAACTGCGCTACCTTTAACCTGGTCATATCTTTTTTTTATATCAATTTCTTCTGGTGTATTGGCAGAGATAGGGTAATCTGGTAGTGCATATCCAGCTTTTTGTAGCTCTTTAATGGTAGCGATAAGCTGAGGGACAGAGGCGCTAATATTAGGAAGCTTTATAATGTTAGCCTCAGGTTTTTTTGCTAGTATTCCCAACTCAAATAAATCATCACTTACAACTTGTTCTTTAGTAAGAAATTCAGGGAATTGGGATAATATCCTAGCTGCTAAGGATATGTCTCGAAGTTCAAGTTCTACTTTTGCTGCACGAGTAATTGCCTTTACTATAGGTAAAAATGAGTGTGTGGCTAAGGCTGGTGCTTCGTCTGTATACGTATAAATAATTTTTTCTTTAGTGGTTGCCATGCTCAAGGTATAATTTTAGATGAAGCCAACGCGTTTTATTGGCCTTTTTTAAATTAATGTAGTTATATATAGAAAATAGGAAATCTACCTATGGATTTCCTATTTTACATTCCAATTAAATAACAGGACATTGGAAAAGTTACTCGGTTATACAATTAGGTTCAGTACATTTCAGTGAACGAATTACATCCATTATTAGCAGCATTGGTTGGGGAATTACTTGATAAACAATGCAAAGAGCCTGCAACTTCTAAGGTGCCTATTAATGGTACACAGGTTCAAATCCACAAAAATACCAAGCAGCTTCTTCATCAAATTAACGCACACTTAACTTACGATCATTTTGTGAGTTCAGTGCTTGAGCATGAGCTTAGAACACCCTTGGCAGGGATAGTAAGTACTGTACAGCTCCTTCAATCTCAGTTGAGTACACAAAAAACCGAAGAGTCGGCTAGGTTGCAAAAATGGTGCGATAGATTACAGAAATTAAGTAGTCGCATGGAGTTTTTGTTAGAGAACATGAAGCAATTGCATAAAAGAGATTATTCATCCCAGTCCACGGGTAGACAAACTAGGGAAATAAATACATGGTTTGAAAATGAACAAAAAAGTCTTGTTGAGTTAATAAAAAACTCACAAAAGTTAGAGTTAGAGACTCAGATGATAGATGAATCTTTTGAGTATGATACAGACTATAACCTACTCAGCATTATATTAGGCACCTTGGTTGAGAATGCCTCTAAATACTCACCTGATGATGCTAAAATTGGATTAATTTTAAAGCAGAGTCACCAGACACTTGGAATAAAGGTGATAGATAACGGGATCGGTTTGGGGGCAAATTCATCCATAAATTTAATAAAAGCTTTCGAGCGTGGGAAAGATATGGACCATATTGAGGGTAGTGGACTTGGTTTGAGCATAGCTCATGCTGCTGCTCAACGAATTAATGCTCAAATTATGCTCTATAACAATGAGGATGTGGCAGGGACTACTGCTGAAGTTATTCTTTCTAATAATGAGATATGTCAAAAGACACTGTTTTAGTTGTTGAGGACGATCAATTACTCCGAGAAGTCATAGAAGACCTCCTGCATATACATGATATTAAGGTTAAAACTGTAGGTAGTAGTATAGAAGCTGATACCTGGCTAGAAGCGCATATCCCGAACATCATTATTTGTGATTTATTTTTGCCATCTATATCGGGCCTTCAGTGGCTTAATAAGGTAGCCGAACGCTTAATTCAAGGTAAAAGCTCAATTGTTCTGTTGAGCGCTGACCATCAACGGACTGATGAGATGCTTGAGGGTAGCCCGATTCATCCATTGGTTAAACATCAGCTTAAAAAACCCTTTAAGAATGATGAGCTGATTCGGTTAATTAATATGATACAAGCAAATACGTAGCTTTCCAGACCCGATTTACTCGCTTGTAACTACTACATTGATCTATGTATCCGATGTATATAAAGTGCTAAAGAACATAGCCTAAAGTAATAGACGTTGCTTTTTTGCTTATGCAGAAATTTGATTCTGTATTCGGTATTATTCAGCAACAAATAAAAGGTATATGCTATGATGAAACCTATGTTTGGTCATCGACCAAAACCCAAACAATTCGATTTGCCGTTGAGGTATTATAATCCAGAAAAGGATGAAAAAGAAAACCGGAAAAAGCGCATAAAATTTCAGACGCATAATCGTCTGCAACCTAAGCAATTTGTTCGGGTATTCTTTTTGTTCATACTCTTATCATTAGTTGTTTATCTTATTGGTGTGCTATGACAAAGGTAAAAGAACCTGAGAGTTACATTCGCTTATTACCTGATGCCATTATAGATAAAATTGCAGCTGGTGAGGTCATTCAACGTCCTGCTTCTGTAGTTAAGGAGTTACTGGATAATTCTATTGACGCTGGGGCTGACCGCATTGAACTAGTCATTGAACAATCTGGTAGGACTTTGATTCAAGTTACAGATAATGGCTGTGGAATGAGTGAGGTTGACTTGGAGCGCTGTTTTACCAGGCATGCTACTTCAAAAATTCAAGCTTTAGATGATTTATTTGCCATTCGTACAATGGGGTTTAGGGGAGAAGCTATGTCCTCTATTTCAGCGATATCTCAGGTCGAAGCGAAATCTAAGTTGCATGATCATGATGCTGGTTGGGTGCTGCGATTGCATGGTGGTGAGATACAGCAAAAGAGCCCAGTCGCAACAAAAAATGGTACTCAAATCATCGTTCGCAATTTATTTTTTAATGTACCAGCGCGGAGACAATTTTTAAAAACAGATGCTACTGAATTCCGACATATATTAAAAACAGTGCAACATGCAGCGATTAGCCATCCTGAAATTATCTTTACTTTTATTTCAGACGCGGACACCGTATATCAACTGCCTTCTCAGTCCTTAAACGAACGTATTGTGGGTATGTTTGGCAAACGATATAAAGCTAGTTTAATTCCATTCAGTGAACAAACCAGTTATGTTTCTGTTCATGGAATTGCCGGAGATCCTAAATTGAGTAAAAAATCACGAGGGGAACAGTTTTTATTTGTTAATGGTCGGCCTTTCCAACATCGCTACCTTATGCATGTATTACTAAGTTTGTATGATAATTGGACGCATGCTAATGAGTATCCCTTCTTTATTCTTTTTATTGACATAGAGCCTGATAAAATTGATCTAAATGTTCATCCTGCGAAGTCAGAAATTAAATTCGAAGACGAGCGCTCGGTCATTCAGACAAGTCTTTCTGTCATGAAAAGAGCACTAAATGAACATCTTAATGTCCCGATTATACCCAATTCTTCGGCATTAGAGTATGCCGGAATGAGTCCTAAAAAAAACCAGGCTATTGTAGATGAGCAGCATCCTTTTAGGGTAAAAGCTAAGGGATTAAACTTTTTGAAAGCAAGTAATCAAGCTAATAAATTAGCTGGACAAAGTGGTGAATTAGCCAGTCAACTTTATGCCAATCAGCATTGGGAGCAAAGAATTCAAACTACCCTGATAGAGGGTGATAGAGATCGTTTTACCAATGGTTTTTATTGGCAGTTACATGCTAGTTATATCGTCACTCAAACGCGTACTGGCTTATGCTTAATCGATCAATATTATGCACATAAACGAATTCTATTTGAAAAAACACTCAAAGCAGCTGATCTAGCACTTCCAAGCACTCAACAACTACTTTTCTCTCAGCAAATAGATTTATCAGCGAGTGATTATACACTACTTAAAGAGATACACCCACTCATCCAAAAAATTGGTTTTTCAGTAAGTTTGTTAAGCGGTTATTCTATTTTGATTGATGGAGTTCCCTCTGATATTAACAAAGGAGATGAGGTGGGCATGATTACCGATCTATTGCAGTCATACCGTGAACTCGATAAAGTAGTGAGTTTTAATGCTAGAGAACGTTTAGCTTTAGCGTTTGCAACTAGGGCGGCTATACAGAAAGGGCATAACTTAGAACAAGAGCAGATGGAAGCATTGGTAGATGAATTATTTGCTTGTGATGAACCCTATTACGACCCTCTTAAAAATCCAACAATTTTGTATATGTCACTAAGTGAAATCCAACAGAGGTTTCGCTGATGAATGTCTTAGCAGTTGAGCCATATTATAGCGGATCCCATAGAGCTTTCCTTAAAGGCCTTGCAATGCATTCTACATATAATATTATTCCTGTAAAACTTAATTTTAAAGGATGGAAATGGCGGATGCATGGTGATTCTGTCACACTTGCTGAAATGACAAAAAATATTCCTGATGACATTGATCTATTGCTTAGCAGTAGTATGATGAACCTGCCCGCTTTTATTGCCTTAACTAACCCTCGTTTTGCGCATACACCAAAAATCATGTATATGCATGATAATCAGTTTACTCGACCTATACCTATTGGCGAGCAGCGCGATATGACTTATTGCTACATTAATTACCTGAGTATGTTGGTTGCTAATAAACTAATTTTTTCGTCGCAGTTTCATTTGGAGGATTTATTGCAAGCACTCCCAGGTTTTTTAAATCATTTTCCAGGTGATAAACACTATGTAACTGTAGATGAAATACGTGCTAAAAGCGTAGTTTTGTATCCCGGTTTAGATCTTAGTTATTTTAATAGCCGCCCAGATACCCGAAAAGAAAATAAACGTCCAGTAATTGTGTGGAATCAGCAATGGCAATTTGATCGTAATCCTGCTATGTTTTTTAGGGTGCTTAACAGACTAAATGACATCGATGTAGCTTTTGACCTAATTTTAGCTGGCGATAGTAAGCATGATAAACCCGAAGAGTTTACTAAAGCTTGGCAACGATTTGGTGAACAAATTCGTCATTTTGGTTATGTCGATGATAAAGAAAGTTATAGTAAATTACTGCACTCTGGTGACATTGTTGTTTCTACTGCGAGTTATGAGTTTTTTTGCGTCTCCATTATGGAAGCTATCTACTGCGGATGCCATCCATTAGTACCCTCAACCCTTCATTACCCAGAACTAATACCTGAGAGTCTTCATAATCCATTATTACATTCAAAGATACTATATGAAGACGAGGATGATTTATTTTATTTGTTAAAAAACTTATTAACTAATAATACTAAACCATTGCCCAAAAATAGTTTACAATCTATAAATAAGCATTTAGATTGGAGGGTCAGATCTCGTGACTTTGATTCCCTTTTCGAAGAAGTAGTTAGTAGTTAGTCTATTAAAACGGAGCTTCATCGTCCGGTGGTATTGGACTATTTGGAAGCATTGCGTCTGTTTGGCTGGCAGCAGAAAAATCCCCCGTAGTTGAAAGTCGATTTTCTTCTAATTGAGCACCAATAAAGTCACCTTGGGGATCATTTAAGGTTAAATTTTCAAATCTAGCATAATCTTTGACAAAATAAAGCATTTTCGATCCAACTGGTCCGTTCCTCTGCTTTCCAACAATGACTTCAGCCATACCAGCGGTCGATTGTCCCTCCGCTGTGGTTGTTATGCCATAATATTCTGGGCGATACAAAAACATGACCACATCAGCATCTTGTTCTATAGAACCAGATTCTCTTAGATCACTCAATTGAGGTCTTTTGTCACCACCACGCTGCTCTACTGCCCTAGACAA
>CETK01028591.1_pt1 | contig 24063 bp, 22 predicted proteins | sample 361431 | NCBI WGS metagenome assembly CETK01 (sample SAMEA2622452, study PRJEB7988) | marine metagenome | biome: marine biome (ENVO:00000447); feature: surface water layer (ENVO:00002042); material: "saline water (ENVO:00002010), including plankton (ENVO:xxxxxxxx)" | depth 5 m | reverse complement strand
AAAATAGCAACATATTTTCGAGTTAAATTAATTAATTTTGCAAATTATTATTTTATTAAAATTACTTTTCTTTCTTTGGTTTTGAAAAGGAACTAAAACTATTTAATAAGTGAAATTCAATGAGTACGATAAACTAGATTTACCCAAAATAGCTCAGGAAATACTTGCAGACTGGAAGGATAACGAAACCTTTTTAAAGAGCATAAAAAGTAAGGAGGGCAAACCAGAGTTTATATTTTATGAAGGCCCGCCATCGGCAAATGGCCTACCTGGTATTCACCATGTCATGGCCCGTACTATTAAGGATATTTTTTGTCGCTTTAAAACCCAAAAGGGATTTAAGGTGAATAGAAAAGCGGGATGGGACACTCATGGTCTTCCTGTTGAGCTTGGAGTTGAAAAAGAACTAGGCATTACAAAAGAATCCATTGGAAAAACTATTTCGGTAGAGGATTACAACGTTGCATGCAAAAAAGCAGTAATGAAATATACAGATATTTGGAATCAGCTTACTGAAAGAATTGGTTATTGGGTTGATATGAAAGAACCCTATATTACTTATAAATCCAAATATATGGAAAGTGTTTGGTGGTTAATAAAACAAATTCATGAAAAAGGCTTTCTTTATAAAGGTTATTCTATTCAGCCATTTTCTCCAATGGCTGGAACAGGTTTAAGTTCTCATGAACTAAATCAACCTGGTACTTATCAAGAAACTACTGATACAACTGTTACTGCACAGTTTAAGACAATTCCAGAAAGCCTTCCTAAAGGTCTAAAAAATGAAATAGACCTTTATATTCTTGCTTGGACAACTACTCCATGGACATTACCTTCAAATACAGCTCTTACGATCGGGGAAAAAATAGATTATTTGATTATTAGAACTTTTAACCAATACACATTCAAGCCAATACGAGTTCTTATTGCTAAAGATCTTATAAAAAAACAATTTGGTGAAAAGTTTATTGAATCTCCAAGTACAGATAACTATAAATCTAGTGACAAAAAAATACCATATAAAATAGAAAGCCAACATAAGGGGTCTGAGCTACTAGAAATTAGATATGAAAAAATTTGGTCAGAATCCCCAGTACCAATTGAGAATTCCAAAAATGCATATCGTGTAATTTCAGGGGATTTTGTAACAACTGACGAAGGAACAGGAATTGTACATACAGCACCTACTTTTGGTGCAGACGACGCCAAAGCAGCAAAGGAAGCAAATCCAGAAGTGCCACCCCTTTTAGTCTTAGACGAAAATGATAATAAAGTACCACTAGTCGATATGCAAGGAAGATTTAGAAAAGAGGTTGGACGTCTAGGAAATCGCTTCGTTAAAAATGAATACTACCCGGATGGAAATGCACCTGAACGTTCTGTAGATGTTGAAATTGCAATACAACTTAAGGAAGAAAATAAAGCCTTTAAAGTAGAAAAATATGTTCATCAATATCCAAATTGTTGGAGAACTGACAAACCTATTCTATACTATCCTCTAGACTCATGGTTTATTAAAATAAGTGAAGTTAGAGAAAATATGACTGCTTTAAATAATGAGATAAACTGGAAGCCAAAGGCTACAGGCGAAGGAAGGTTTGGAAATTGGCTTACTAATGCAAATGATTGGAATCTATCTCGGTCCCGATTTTGGGGTATTCCGTTGCCAATCTGGAGAAGTTCAGACGGAAAAGAAACAAAAGTAATTGGATCACTCGAAGAATTATTTAAGGCTATTGAAATCTCTTTAAGACTTGGTATTATGAAGGAAAATCCTTTCAATGATTTCATACTCGGAGATTATTCAGACAACAACTATGAAAAAATTGATCTTCACAAAAACATAGTTGATAAGATTATCCTAGCAAGCGATAAAGGAGAACCAATGTTTAGAGAATTAGACTTAATTGATGTATGGTTTGACTCTGGTGCTATGCCTTATGCACAGTGGCATTATCCTTTTGAAAATAAAGAATTAATTGATAGTGAAATATATTTTCCTGCAGATTATATTGCTGAAGGTGTTGATCAAACAAGAGGATGGTTTTATACACTTCATGCCATCGCTACTTTAGTTTTTGACAAAAAAGCTTTCAAAAATGTTGTTTCAAATGGTCTTGTACTTGACAAGAAGGGACAAAAAATGTCAAAGAGATTAAATAATACTATAGACCCGTTTGAAACATTAGATAAATTTGGCCCCGATGCAACTCGCTGGTATATGATTTCAAATGCAAATCCTTGGGATAATCTAAAATTTGATATTGAAGGAATCGCGGAAGTTCAGCGTAAATTTTTTGGAACTCTATATAATACTTATTCTTTTTTTAGCCTGTACGCTAATATTGATCAATTTGGTTTTAAAAACGAAAATTTCATCCCTAATACTGAGCGAGCTGAATTAGACCAGTGGATTTTATCAGAACTGAACAGTCTAATTAAAGTTGTTGATGATGCTTACCAAGATTATGAAGCGACAATTGCTTGTAGAGCAATTTCTGATTTTGTACAGGAAAAATTAAGTAATTGGTATGTTCGCCTTAGCCGACGCAGATTTTGGAAGGGTAATTATGGGCCAGACAAAATTGCCGCATATCAAACTCTTTACGAATGTTTATTAATAGTATCCCAGCTAGGAGCACCAGTGGCTCCGTTTTTTATGGATCGATTATACCAAGATCTAATGAGAAATAAAAAAAACTCAGTCCACTTATCTGAATTCCCAAATCCAAACCCAGACCTTATAAATTTTGAATTGGAATCTCAAACTAATATTGCGAGGGAAATCACATCTTTAGCACTTTCTTTAAGAAAAAAACAACAGATAAAAGTACGTCAGCCACTTGAGAAAATGATAATCCCTGTAAAAAATGAATTGCAAAAAAAACGCATAGAAAATACAATTAAATACTTAAAAAGTGAAATCAATATAAAAGAAGTTGAACTACTTGATGATGCCAATGATTTGTTAGTGAAAGAGGTTCGCCCAAATTTTAAAATTATTGGTCCTAAGTATGGAAATGAAATGAAATCCGTTGTAGAAGTTATAAAAAATCTAAATTCTGAACAGGTAAATCTTCTAGAAGAAAAAAAAGAATTAAATATTTTAGTAAATAAAAAAAATATTATTTTAGATATAACTGATGTTGAAGTGTTATATAAAGACATCGAAGGATGGGAGGTAGCTAAAAACTCAGAAATGACAATTGCCCTCGATGTGACCATAACCCAAAAACTAAAAAATGAAGGTGTAGCAAGAGAACTAGTTAACAGAATTCAAAACCACAGAAAGGATAAAGGCCTGGAAGTTACTGACAGAATTGATATTTTGCTAAAAAGTGAATCTGGACTGGATAAAGCTTTAAGTGAAAATAAAAATTATATTTTAAATGAAACATTGGCTAATACTCTTAAATTTGAATCAACAATTTTAAAAGGAACACCTATAGAATTTGATAATTTTAAAACTGAAATTCTTATTAAAAAGGTACAGCCATGAGTAAAAAAACAAGATTTACAGACAGTGAGCTTAAGGAGTTTAAAAGCCTTATTGAAGAAAAGATTGAAAAAGCGAAAGCAGATCTAGATCTTTTGAAAAGCTCCTATATGAATGATGGTAACAATGGCACTGAGGATACTGCCCCAACTTTTAAAGCTTTTGAAGAAGGGTCCGAAACCATGTCAAAAGAAGCAAACACTCAACTTGCTCTTCGGCAAGAAAAGTTTATCCGTGATCTTAAAAATGCCCTAATTCGTATTGAAAACAAAACTTATGGTTTATGTCGCGTAACTGGTAATTTAATTAATAAAAAACGCTTATTTTTAGTTCCACACGCTACGTTAAGTATTGAGGCTAAAAATATGCAGAAATAAGTCCAAATAAAGGCCCTGAATACATATAAAACATATTTCAATAAATCATGGGCTGCAGTAATTATAATTTTAATTCTGTTACTTGATCAAGCTACAAAAATATATATCAAATTAAACTTTCCTTTATCGGGGTACGGTATTTCACCTATTTTAGACTGGGAATATTTTAAAATCATTTTTGTTGAAAACAAAGGGATGGCTATGGGTACTAAAATCAATGATTTCATTCCATTTATTAGCGAAAATACTGGAAAGTTGATTTTAACTATTTTCCGTGTTGCCGCAATTTCTGGCTTAGGCTACTGGTTGTTGGATTCCATAAAAAAACAAAGTGGGGTTTTACTTTGTTGTGCTTTATCATTAATATTTGCAGGTGCACTAGGTAATATTATCGATTCGATTTTCTATGGTATTTTGTTCTCAGATAGTAACGGTCAAATTGCTCAATTTTTACCTGAACAGGGGTACGCTCCTCTTTTTTACGGCCATGTTGTTGATATGTTACAATTTCCATTAATTGAATGGACATGGCCATCATGGTTACCTTACATAGGAGGTAAAGACTATTTATTTTTTCAATATATATTCAACATTGCGGACACTGCAATAAGCACAGGGGTTGGGATATTGATTTTTTTTAATAAAAAAATCTTTTCCTGATTTTTTCAAGAAGTAAACTTTTTTATTCCTTCGGGATTAACACAAAAATCCATTTGAATATCTTTAGAACGTATGTCAATTATCTTTTCTACAGGATCAAAAAAAGAAAGTCCGACTTTTATAGTATTTTTTTTACACAGAGATAAAAAATTATCATAAAATCCTTTTCCATAACCTAAACGATTTCCGCTTTTATCCCAAGCTAACAGTGGTAGAAAAATTACATCAATTTGTTCTGGAGAAATTTTTATTCCTTTTTCGGGTTCTGGTATACCTAATCCATTAATCTTAAGTTTTGTTATATCTGTCAATAAGATATGTTCCAATTCTGAACCTTTAGTTCTAGGTAAAATTACTTGTTTGTCCTTTCCTTGTAATAAAGTTAAAATTAAAGTAGTATCTATCTCTGCCTTTACTTTTATTGGGAGATATATATGATAATACTCTAAATGCCATATGGGTAGTTTTAAACAATTATTCGCAATTGCAAAACTCTTATCTTCATGTTCTTGATCAGAAAGGGCAAAGCGCTTTTTTAAAAAAGATTTCCGAAGAGCTAATTTTGTTAAATCAGAATTCATGAAATAATATTACATATATATATATACCCAAAGAAAATCAATATTTTCGTTTTGTGAAATTAGATTCTATTGAAATCCAACTCAAAACCTTGCCTCAAGTTGCAGGGGTATATCAGTTTTTCGATTCTAAGGAAAATATTATATACGTAGGTAAAGCAAAAAACCTAAAAAAACGGGTTGCATCTTACTTTAATAAAAATTTAGAAAATCATAAAACAAATATCCTTGTAAAAAAAATTAAAAGAGTGGAAAATATTGTTGTAGAATCTGAAATGGATGCTTTGCTTTTGGAAAATAATTTGATTAAAAAATATAAACCTCGATATAATATTCTTCTCAAAGATGATAAAACCTATCCTTGGATTTGCTTAGAAAAGAGTCCCAAACCAAATATTTATATAACAAGAAATTTAAAAAATAAAAATGGTGAATATTTTGGCCCTTTTACTAGTGTAAAAAACTTAAAAATTCTACTACGATTGATTAAAGAAATACATCCTTTTTTAAATCATGAATTGAATCATTTATTAAAAATTAACTCCAAAGAATCTTCAGCTTTACTGTTTAAAAAGAATGAAAATTCAATAAAAGCGTTAATAAAAGGAAATTTGAATTTCTGTATAACTCATTTCAAAAAAGAAATGAAAACAATGTCCAGATATTTGAAATATGAAGAAGCTCAATTGGTAAAAGAAAAAATTTTAAGTTTAGAGAAATTTCAAGCCAAATCAACAATAGTAAACCCTAAAATTACGAATGTAGATGTATTTTCTATTATTTCAGATGATAACTATGGATATGTGAATTTTTTACAAGTATCATATGGGGCTATTGTTAGATCCTACACCCTTGAAATAAGAAAAAAGCTTAATGAGAGTAATTCAACCCTGCTACAGCTTGGAATAATTGAAATAAGACAAAAGTTTTCCTGTAATGCAAAAACTATATTGCTTTCAGAAAAAGTTAGTTTAACAAAAGAATTAAATTTAATTGTACCTAAACAAGGAGATAAAAAAAGCTTAGTAGATTTATCACTTAGAAATGCCAAATACTTTCGGATTGAACGCTTTAAACAAATCAAAATGTTGGATCCTGAAAGTCATAACAAGCGAATAATGAATCAAATGAAAACTGATTTAAGGCTGCCTGAGGAGCCCTTACACATAGAATGCTTTGATAATTCAAATATCCAAGGGTCAAATCCTGTTGCCGCATGTATTGTTTTTAAAAAAGGTAAGCCAAGTAAAAAGGAATATCGTCACTATAATATTAAAACAGTTAAAGGCCCTGATGACTTTGCTTCTATGGAAGAAGTAATTTTGAGAAGATATAAACGTCTATTGAATGAAAAAGCTCCACTTCCGCAACTGATAGTAATTGATGGTGGCAAGGGACAACTTTCTTCAGCATTAAAAAGTCTGGATATTTTAGGTTTAAGAGGTAAGATTTCAATTTTAGGAATTGCTAAGCGCCTAGAGGAAATATATTTCCCTGGTGATAAAATTCCACTTTATTTAGATAAAAAATCTGAAACACTAAAAATATTGCAGCGAGCAAGAGATGAGGCCCACCGATTTGGAATTGCATTTCATAGAAAAAAGCGCAGTAATAGAAGTATACAATCCAAATTAGATCAAATACCAGGTATAGGAGAAGCTTCACGCATAAAGCTTTTAAGAAATCTAAAGACTTTCACTCGGATAAAATCAGCATCAGAAAAGGAAATTATTGATATTTTAGGAAATAAAAAAGGAAAAAAATTATTTGAGACTCTTAAAAATATTAGGTTTTAAATATTTTCAGCTGCTTTCAATTAAATCTCAAATTATTGATTTATTATCTTTGAAATATGACAAAATTTTTGTGTTTATGCATTTTTTTAAACTTTCAAATTCTATTTAGTCAAGCGAATAATAGTGAAACATTAAGAACAAACCAATCATTCCATGAAGGAGAATGGTTTCAATTAAGATTGCACTATGGCCCATTTAATGCGAGCTACGCAACACTCTCTTTGGAACGAGACACAATTAATGAACGCCCAGTTTATCATGCTAAAGGATTTGGAGAAACAACAGGTTTAGCGCGCTGGTTTTTTAAAGTAGAAGATTATTATGAAAGTTATTTTGATGAAGAAACTGGATTACCATATAAGTTTATAAGAAATATTAATGAAGGAGGTTATACAAAGAATATAGAAATTGATTTTAATCATAAAGAAAAAACTGCTCTTGTAAATAACAAAAAAATAGGAGAGGTTAGTGAGCTTGAAATAAAAAATGGAGTACAAGATTTAATATCATCTTTTTATTATTTAAGAAACTTTTACCCGATAGATAAAATAAAACTCAATGAAAGTTTTGATATAAACATGTTTTTTGATTTTGAAAATTATGTTTTTAGGTTGAAATATTTAGGTAAAGAAATTATAAATACAAAGTTTGGGAAAATTAAATGCATAAAATTCAAACCAATAGTTCAATCAGGAAGGGTTTTCGAGGAACAAGAAAGTGTTACCTTATGGGTCTCTGATGATAAGAATCGTATACCTGTTCGTATTAAAGCAGATATTTTGGTCGGTTCAATTAAAGCAGATTTAGAAAACTTCAAAAACTTAAAACATCCGTTCCAAATTATTGTAAAATAGTTTAAAAAAAATCGGATAACTTTTCTTAATTCCTGAAAAAGAAATAAAAAAAGTTTAGAAATTTACATAAAATAAATAAGATGTATCGTTTCTTAAAGCTTATCTTGTTTTTAGTTTTTTTTGGCTGTAAAGAATCTCCACAAAATCAAAGCGTTAAAATAAATATACCTTCTGAGGTAAAAACACCTAACTTATTATTTGGTATAGATTTAAATCAATACACTATTAAAACGCAAAAAATCAAATGGGGTGATACTTTTGGAAAAATTTTAGAAGATAACGGGATTGACTACCCGGAAGTTTACAAAATTCTTCAAGAAATCAAAGGAAGAGTAAATATTAGAAAACTAGCCACAGGTAAACCATATAGTCTATTTTTCTTAAATGATAGTATCCCTATCCCTGAATATTTCGTTTACCACCCTGATCCAAAAGCCTACACCCTAGTTCATCTAAAAGACAGCTTGTATGGAGATGTAATTAAAAAACCCATAAAAAAAATAGAATTTGAAGTTTCAGGAACTATAAAAAGCTCTTTATACGAAACAATGAAAAATATTGGGGTTAATGAAGAAATTACATATCATTTATCCGATATTTATGCTTGGACTATAGATTTTTTTCGCTTACAAAAAGGGGATAGATTCAAGGTGGTTTATACTGAAAAGTTTGTAGACGATTCAATATCAATAGGTGTTGATCGTGTAAAAGCTGCTTGTTTTGAACATAAAGGAAAAACTCTATATGCTTTTGAATATGTTACAAATCCAAAAAAAGGAATAGTAGACTATTTTGATGAAAATGCAAAAAGTTTAAGGAGAGCCTTTCTCAGAGGCCCTCTTAAATTTAACAGGATTACATCACGATTCAACCTGAGAAGAAAAATATCCTATTATGGAAATAGGATTAGACCTCACAAGGGAACTGATTTTGCGGCTTCAGTTGGTACTCCGATTTTAGCTACTGCAAATGGGACTGTTATAAAATCAAGATATTCAAGGGGAAATGGCAACTACGTTACAATAAAACATAACAATATCTACTCAACGCAATATTTGCATATGAAAAGAAGAAAAGTAAAAGTTGGACAATTTATTAAGCAGGGGGATATAATTGGTTGGGTTGGAATGACAGGTAACACTTCTGGCCCACATGTTTGTTACAGGTTTTGGAAAAATGGACGGCAAGTAGACCCGTTTAAACAAAAACTACCTGATGCGAAGCCTATTTCGAATGACTTAATAGCAAAGTATTCTAAACATATTGTTCCTTATAAAATAAAATTAGACTGTATAAAGTTTGATGACAACTCTATGAGTGAAATTGCAGAAAATAAATCTATACCGTATGCCAAAAATTCTTCCTGACAAGTCTTTATCTAAACTTGATTCTTATAAATTATTAAAAGCTTATCAAAAACAAATTGCAGAAGTAAGCATTAAAAAACATTTTAAGAAAGAACACGATCGCCTAAAATATACGTGGTTGGATTGGGAAAATATAATCGTTGATATTTCCAAAAATAGAATTGACAAAAAAGGGTTTAATCTACTTATTAGATTGGCAAAAGAAGCTGGACTTGATAAAGCAATTGAGGCTCAATTTAAAGGAGAGAAAATAAATACTACCGAAAACAGAGCTGTTTTACATACTGCCTTAAGAAATTTAGATAACAGTCCAATTTTTTTAGATGATAAAGATATAATCCCTGAATTAAGAGCGATGCAACAAAAAATGTATGTTTTTTGTGAAAAAGTAATAAATGGTCATTGGAGAGGATACTCAGGAAAAAAGATTACTCAAGTTATTAATATTGGTATTGGAGGTTCTGACCTAGGTCCCAAATTAGTTGTTGAGGCGTTAGCTAACTACAAAAACCATCTTGATATTCGTTTTATTTCGAATATTGAAGGAGATCATCACAAGGAGATATTGAAAGGGATAAATCCAGAGACAACCCTTTTTGTAATTGTTTCTAAAAGTTTCAATACACAAGAAACGATAACTAATGCTAATAGTATTCGTGATTGGTTTTTAAAGCAAGTTCCTCATAGCTCTATCGAAAAAAACTTTGTTGCAGTATCAAGTAATATTGAAAAAACAGTTTCCTTTGGAATTTCTTCTGATAATATTTTCCCAATGAAAGATTGGGTTGGTGGTCGATTTTCATTGTGGAGCTCAGTTGGTTTAATTATTTGTTTGGCTATTGGTCCTAAGCAATTTAAGGAACTGCTTAAAGGTGCTGGTAAAATGGATTCTCATTTTAGAAATACTCCTTTTGAAAAAAATATACCAGTAGTTTTAGGTTTAATTAGTGTATGGTATAATAATTTTTGGGGTTCAGAAAGTGAAGCTATCATTCCATATACTCAATATCTCAGAAATTTACCCACATATCTTCAACAGGCTTTTATGGAGAGTAATGGTAAAATAGTAGGCCGTAATGGAAGATCAGTAAATTATCAAACTGGGTCTATCATTTGGGGTGCCTCAGGAACAAATGCTCAACATGCTTTTTTTCAACTAATTCATCAAGGAACTAAGCTTATACCAACTGACTTTATATGTTTTAGAAAATCACTTAATGGCAATGAAGACCACCAAAACAAGTTACTATCAAATTTTATTGCCCAAACGGAAGCACTTATGAATGGAAAAAACGAAACTGAAGTTCTAGATGAACTCAGTAGTTTGGGTATGAATCCCTTAGAACAAAAAAAAATAGCTCCATTCAAAATATTTGAGGGAAATAAACCCACAAATACAATTTTAATTGACAAATTAACTCCAGAATCTCTTGGTTCTCTAATAGCTATGTATGAGCACAAAATTTATGTTCAAGGTATAATATGGAATATTTTTAGTTATGATCAATGGGGTGTTGAATTAGGAAAACAATTAGCAAGTAAAGTACTCGATGATATTGAGGATAAAAGCAAAAATTCTCATGATCCTTCAACAAATAAACTTATCGAAATAATAAAAAAAAGGCCTTTTAATTAAATTTTATATCTCTTAGTTTAAGCTGGAGAATCACCTCGCCGTTGTAGTGATTTTCATCAAGTGTATAAAGTATTGAAAATGTATCTGTCTCTTTTACTTTTTTAAGCATGTGACCCAACCCAAATCCGATCCCTTGGAAATGCGCTTGATTAGAGTCAAAAACATCTAATTTCAAATGAGTTTTATCCTTTCCTACTATTCGACTGGCACCTGTGTCTTTGCAATTGTGAGTTGCAAAAACAGGTCTCATGTTTTTAGGGCCAAATGGTCTCATCTGATTTATAATTCGTAATAATTTTGAATTTAGATCTCTGAATTCGACTTCTAAATCATATTTAATCTCTGGCTCTTTAAATTCAGGTAACAAATTTTTACTAACATAAGTCTCAAAAGCCTCTTTAAATTGTTTAAGTTGTTCACTTTTTAATGTTAACCCTGCTGCATATTTATGCCCTCCAAATTGGAATATATTTTTTTTACATGCTTCGAGTGCATCATAAATATCAAATCCGTAAACAGATCTTACAGAACCAACCATTAAATCTTCTGATTTAGTTAAAACAATCGTAGGACGGTAGTAGTGTTCAATTAATCTTGATGCCACAATTCCAATAACTCCCTTATGCCAAGAAGGGTGGTAAACAACTGTAGAAAAACTTTTTGTAATCTCTTCCAACTTTATTTGTTGTAAAGCCTCTTTTGTTATTCTTTCTTCAGTGCTTTTACGTTCTGTATTAAAAAACTCTATAGTCCTAGCTATCGAAAGAACTACTTTTTGATCTTTGCTAATCATTAATTTTACAGCATTAATTCCATGATCCATTCTGCCAGCAGCATTAATTCTTGGTGCGATAACAAAAGCTAGATCAGATACATTTATTGGTCTTGGTAAGTCTTTAATTAAAATTTTAAATCCAAGACGAGGATTCTCTCTTAATTGTTTCAACCCCAAAAACATCAATGTTCTATTTTCACCAACAAGCGGTACCAAATCTGCAGCAATAGAAACTGCTACCAGGTCAAGATAAATAATTAAATCACTATCAGAAAGTCCAAGGTGATTATTAATTGCCTGTATTAATTTAAAACCAATTCCACACCCACAAAGATCCTTGAATGGATAATTACAATCTGTTCGTTTGGGATCTAAAATTGCAACTGCATCAGGTAATATTTGTCCTGGTACATGATGATCACATATTATAAAATCAATCCCTAATGAACTTGCATATCTTACCTTTTCGATAGCTTTTATTCCACAATCAAGGGCTATAATTAAGTTAATATCTTCAGAATTAGCGTAATCAATAGCCCTTTCTGAAATTCCATAACCCTCTGAATATCGATCTGGAATATATGGTTTCAAATCAGTTATTTTATCACTTAAATATGAAATTAATAGTGATACAGAAGTTGTTCCGTCTACATCATAATCACCTAATATCATCACTTTCTCATTTTTTTCAATAGCTTCTTTTATTCGGTCAACAGCTATTTGCATGTCTTTCATTAAAAAAGGATTATTAAGATGTGTCCACAGAGGACGAAAATAGCCCTTTGCGCTTTCATAATTATTTATACCTCTTTGAATCAAAAGTTTTGAAACTATATCAGAAACTCCTAAGAGAGCTGAAAGTTTTTTAGCATTTTCAATTGGTGGTTCAAGAATTTTTCCCCATTTCATAAATCTATTTTTTTTTTCCTTCAACAACAATTACAAATTCACCTTTAGGATGATTAGCTTCAAAAAATAATTTAACTTCTTCTAAAGTTCCTCTAAATGTCTCTTCATATATTTTTGAAATTTCTTTAATTACAGCTAATCTTCGCTCACTCCCAAAAAAAGGAATCATCTGTTCAAATAGCTTTAAAAGTTTATGAGGGGATTCATAAAAAACAAGAGTTCTTGATTCTTTAGCCATAATTTTTAACCTATTAATTCGACCTTTTTTGTGAGGTAGAAATCCTTCAAAAATAAAACGATCGCATGGAAGTCCACTTTGAACTATTGCTGGAATTAATGCAGTTGGACCAGGTAAGCATTTTACTTTTATCCCTGCTTCTAAAGCATGGCGGACTAACAAATACCCAGGGTCTGATACAGCCGGTGTGCCAGCATCAGAAATCATTGCAATGGTTATTCCAGTTTTGAGTTTTTCTATAATTCTTGAAGTTTTGTAATGCTCGTTTTTGAGATGATAACTTTCAACACGTTTGGATATATCATAACAATTTAAGAGAACTGAACTGACCCTAGTGTCTTCAACTAAAATTAGATCTGCTTCCTTTAACAAACGTAAAGCTCTTAATGTAATATCCTCTAAATTACCAATAGGAGTTGGTATTAAATAAAGCAAGTTGGTATTATTATTATATTAATTTAGAATATTTCATGATTCAAAGCTTTTCTGTAAAACAGCTAAAAAACGATCTGCAATATCTTCTTTTCCTTTCCAATTATTATATTCAATTTTCACTTTAGAGATTATTAAATTGGATACTTCTGACCATGAACCTAATGTTAGTGTTTGATTTAGAACTCTCTCGTAATTATTTTTATCACCATCAAAAAGATGTTTAATAAAGGCTAATCTTTCATTATTGTCAACGCTTAGTTTTTTTGAGAATTGGTCATTAATATTTTTCTTATCATTTGAATTATCTTTTTCAGTATCTAACTTATGCTTGACGCTTTCGTTAGTTTTTGGTAAAAAAGTTGGCGGAGTTTCAACGGTTTCAAAAAGCTTTTCATATGTTTCAGGTTCGGGCATTTCAGTAACCATATTTTTAATTGTCTCCATCATTGGAGGTACCTCCATGTTGTCGTCTTTTGTCTTTTCTTTATTTGTATCTACGGTAATAGAATTGATTACCTCATCAAGGTTTTTTTGATGTCTTTCCCAAAGGTTTTGATCAACCTCCTCTTGATCAATTAGCATTTTTTGAAAAATAGAAAGCTCATAAATTTTTTGAATTGTGTCATGTGTTTTCTCTTCATCCCAATTAGATTGATCTTTAATAATATTTCTTGCCCACTGAACTAAAGCTGTTTTAATTTTTTCAGTCATCCGATTTAATATTTTGAAGCCACCTTTATTTAATACCTTTGGATAATCAATTTATATTAAGTCCAAGATTAATAATGAAAATTACAAAATGTTTTTAGAAAATACCTTAAAGACCCATCAACAATTTGGCTGGATTGAGATAATCTGTGGCTCAATGTTTTCTGGTAAAACGGAGGAGCTAATTAGAAGATTAAAAAGAGCAAAATATGCAAAAAAAAAAGTTAAAGTTTTTAAACCAATTGTTGATTCTCGTTTTAATACTAATTTGGTTTCATCGCATGATAAAAATCAAATTAAATCAAAATCCGTTTCAAAATCATCTGATATCAAAATTAAAGCTGAAGGCTCGGATGTTGTTGGTATCGATGAAGCTCAATTTTTCGATAATGGAATAATTAAAGTTTGTAATGATTTAGCTAATGAAGGTATTCGAGTGATTGTAGCTGGTTTAGATATGGATTATAAAGGTAATCCATTTGGACCTATGCCTCACCTAATGGCAACAGCAGAATATGTAACTAAAGTTCACGCTATATGTGCTAAAAGTGGAAATTTAGCGAACCATAGTCATAGGATATCTAAAAATAAATCATTAATTCACTTAGGTGAAAAGGAAAGTTACATACCTCTTTCGAGAGCAGAATTTCAAAAGATTAAAAAAATAAAATAATAGCCTTGAATCAACTCAACATTTATTTATCAAATTTGGAGCACAATTATAAATTTCTTCAAGGAAATTTAAACTCTGAAACTAATCTTATAGCTGTTGTAAAAGCCTCGGCTTATGGAAGTGCTCTACCTGCAATTGCAAAAAGATTGGAAAAATTAGGAGTTAATATATTTGCGGTCGCCTACTCGAATGAAGGAAAGACTCTAAGAAAAATTGGGATCAAATCAAGAATTATGGTCTTTTATCCTCAGGCCTATGGAATTGAGGATATCATTGACAATAAATTAGAAGCCTGCTTATACAGTGTTAACTTATTGAAAGAATTTCGAAAAAAATTAATACTAAAGAAACTAAGAAATTTTCCAATTCATATTAAGTATAACACTGGCCTTAATAGGTTAGGTTTTAATCCAAGTTGTTGTGATTGGATTATAAATCAACTTAAAGATGACACGTTTACACTTAAAAGTGTTTATTCACACCTTGCTGTATCTCAGGCTAAAAAAAAAATTAAATTAAATAAACATCAAATTGAATCATTTTTAAAACTTAGGGGTAAACATCTTAAAATTTCTAAAACAACTCCAAAGTTCCATTTATTAAATAGCTCAGGATTATTTAATTTTCCTGAATATCAATTTGATGCTGTAAGATGTGGCATAGCACTGCATGGTTTTGCAAACCGATCAGAATGGGATAAAAAACTTAAGCCAGTGGCTGAATTAATTTCATCAATCAGCCAAATCCACCTTGTCAAAAAAGGAGAATATGTGGGTTATGATTTTGGGTGGAAGGTGTCAAAAGAAACAAAGATTGCAACTATACCGCTAGGTCATGCAGATGGAATAAGTAGACAACTTGGAAATCATAAAGGAACCGTTTCGATAAATGGAAAAATTGCACCTATTGTTGGAAATGTTTGTATGGATATGTTTATGGTAGATGTATCCAAAATTTCTTGTGATGAAGGAGACATAGTTTACGTATTTGGAAAAGAAAATTCTATTTCAGATCTGGCTCAAACTGCTGATACTATAAGCTATGAATTGCTAACTGCTATAGGCCCTAGAGTAAAAAGAGTAATCTACGAATAAAAAATATTCATCTAATAACAAAACAATATTATTTGTTATAAATGCACATGGATGTTGTCCAAAACCCTTTAAGTAGTAATTTTAACAAAATTTAAAAAATGAGAATAGCTATTGTAGGGGTAACAGGTATGGTGGGAAAAGTTATGTTAGAAGTTTTAACAGAACGTAAAATTCCAATCAGCGAATTAATACCCGTCGCATCAGAAAAATCAATAGGTAAAACTATTTTATTTAAAGGGGAAAATTTGAAGATTATTGGATTAGAAGAGGCAATCAATGCTTCCCCAGATATAGCTTTATTCTCTGCTGGTGGAAACACCTCCCTAGAATGGGTGCCAAAATTTGCAGAAAATGGAACAACTGTGATTGATAATTCATCGGCTTGGAGAATGAAAAAAAACATAAAACTTGTTATTCCAGAAATCAATGCATCCAAATTAACTTCAACAGATAAAATAATTGCTAATCCAAACTGTTCAACTATTCAAATGGTGATGGCGATAGCTCCTTTACATAAAGCTTTCAAAATTAAACGATTAGTTATCTCTACATATCAATCAATTACAGGGACGGGAGTAAAAGCAGTAAAACAACTTGAAAATGAGATAAATGGTAAAATAGGAGAAAAAGCTTACCCATATCAAATACATAAAAATGCCCTCCCACAATGTGATGTTTTTCTGGATAATAACTACACAAAAGAGGAAATGAAATTAGTCCATGAAACTCATAAAATTCTAGATGACTTTTCAATAGGAATTACAGCAACAGCAATCCGAATTCCAGTAATTGGAGGTCATAGTGAGTCAGTAAATATTGAATTTGAATCAAACTATGACATTAAAAAAATTAAATCAATTTTAGGTGAAACAAATGGAGTAGAAGTTTTTGATGACCCTAACAGAAATTTTTATCCTATGCCAATTAATGTGGAGGGAAAAGATGAAGTTTTTGTAGGCCGTATTAGGAGGGATGAATCTGTAGAAAATGGATTAAATCTTTGGATTGTTTCAGATAATCTCAGAAAAGGAGCTGCTACTAATACAATTCAAATAGCTGAATACTTAATTAATAACAAATTAGTTTAATTAACCGTCATTTTAACGAAACAAATTTTAATGCTATTAGTTAAAAAATTTAATAAATTTGTTGTAAAAATATTGCAAATGGAGTTGAAGGAATTCACAATACCTTTTGTAGGGTTAAAAGAAGGTAAACATAATTTTTCATTTGCTATAGAGAACAAGTTCTTTCAATACTTTGGGTTTGATGATTTTCACAAAACGGAATTAGAAGGTAAATTAACTCTGGACAAAAAAGCTTCATTCTTTGAATTACATTTTGATGTCAGAGGGAATGTATTACTATCATGCGATGTTTCGACAGAATTATTCAACCATGCTGTAAAAACAAATTTTGATATGATTGTCAAGTTTGGTACTCCTAGTGATAACGACCCAGATGAAATTTTGATGATTCCGGAAGGTAGTTACCAGATTAATGTAGCGCAACATTTTTATGAAATGGTTGTTTTATCACTTCCTTTAAAAAGAGTACATCCTGGTATTAAAAATGGAACATTAAAAAATGATATTTTAAGTAAGTTAGAACAACTGGACCCACAAAACAGAAAATCTGCTACTCATAAAGACCCACGCTGGGAGAAATTAAATAGTTTATTACAATAAAAAAACCATGGCACATCCAAAAAGAAAAATTTCCAAGACAAGAAGAGACAAACGAAGGACTCACTATAAAGCTGCTAATCAACAAATTTCAACATGTTCGAAAACAGGTGAAGCGCATCTTTATCATAGAGCTCATTGGCATGAAGGCAAGCTTTATTACAGAGGTAAAGTACTTATTGATGCTACTGAAACAGAGACTGCATAATCAGAAATAGTTAAACAATATCTTAGTTGATTTATCAAAAATCTTTTTGATCGTATTATTTTGATTGCATTAAAAAACCATTATCTTAATCTTAATTTCGCTTTAAAAGCAAACAACTAAATGCACCTGAAGGGAAAAAAAGTTCTCAAAGCAGCCATAACTGCTGTCGGAGGATACACGCCTGAAACAATCCTTTCTAATCATAAATTAGAGACCATGGTTGATACTAGTGATGAATGGATTCAAAGTAGAACAGGTATAAAAGAGCGTAGAATCCTTTTGGATAATAATAAAGCAACATCATATCTTGCAATAGAAGCAGCTAAAGATCTATTAAAAAAGAAAAATACTAACGTGAATACTATTGATCTTGTGATTGTTGCAACAATTACACCAGATTTACACGTAGCAGCAACTGCACCTTACGTTGCCTCGTCAATAGGAGCTAGGAATGCTTTTGCATATGATTTAAACGCTGCTTGTTCTGGTTTCCTTTATGGAATGAGTGTTGCAGCTGCATATGTGAGTTCAGGGCGATATAAAAAAGTATTACTGATTGGTGCTGATAAAATGTCCTCCATCGTTGATTACACAGATCGTACAACTTGTATAATATTTGGTGATGGAGGGGGGGCCGTTTTATTTGAACCTAGCTTAAATGAAAATGGCTGGGAAGATGAATACTTTAGAAGTGATGGTTCAGATAGAATGTCTTTAAAAATAAAAGCAGGAGGCTCACTGCATCCTACATCAAAAGACACCTTAGATAAAGGATGGCACAACATTCATCAAGATGGCAAAACCGTCTTCAGGTATGCCGTCTCAGAAATGTCCAACGTCACAAAAGAAATCATGAAAAGAAACGAACTTGATAACGAGAGTATTGATTATCTTGTTCCGCATCAAGCAAATAAAAGAATTGTTGATGCAACAACACAGCGTCTGGACCTAAATCCGAGCAAAGTGATGATGAATATTGAATATTATGGAAACACTACCGCGGCAACATTACCGCTATTATTAAAAGATTATGAAAATAAATTAAAAACAGGAGATAAGCTAGTTTTTGCAGCCTTTGGTGGCGGCTTTACATGGGGGGCAGCTTACCTTACGTGGGCATATTAAATTAAAATCAATAAAATGGACATAAAAGACATTCAAAACCTAATAAAATTTGTAGCCAAATCTGGTGCACAAGAGGTAAAACTTGAAATGGAGGATATTAAAATAACAATCAAAACTGGAGGAAGCTCTAATGGTGCGGAACCTGTTAAATTTTTGCAAAATGTAAACCCATTACCAATATCACCTTCTACTTCTCAATCATTAGAAGTACCCTCAAAAGATAATAAAGGTGACGAAAATAAAAAAAATAAGTCTACATCTGAAGATGACGAATTAATTACAATTAAATCTCCTATTATTGGAACTTTTTATAGAAAATCAGCCCCTGAAAAACCTCCATTTGTTGAAGTTGGAGACACAATTAAGGAAGGAGATGTTCTTTGTGTTATTGAAGCTATGAAACTTTTTAATGAGATTGAATCTGAATTAGGTGGTACGATTGTCAAAATCCTTATTGACGACGCTTCTCCTGTTGAATTTGATCAACCGTTATTTTTAATCAAACCCCTTTAAATATTAAAAATGTTCAATAAAATTCTAATTGCAAACAGGGGTGAAATTGCCATGAGAATTATTCGTACTTGCAAAGAAATGGGTATAAAAACAGTTGCTGTTTATTCAAAAGCTGATGCTGATAGCCTACATGTTCGATTTGCGGACGAGGCCGTTTGTATTGGGCCAGCCGCTAGTAACGAATCTTACTTAAAAATTTCAAATATTATTGCTGCAGCCGAAATAACAAATGCAGATGCTATACATCCTGGTTATGGCTTTTTATCTGAAAATGCAAAATTCTCTGAAATATGTGAGGAACATAAAATTAAATTTATTGGTGCTTCTCCATCTATGATAAGTAAAATGGGAGATAAAGCTTCAGCGAAAAAAACCATGCAAGAAGCTGGAATCCCGACTATTCCAGGTTCAAAAGGTATAATTGGAAGTTTTAAAGAAGCTGAACAAATAGCATCTGAAATAGGCTATCCGGTAATGTTAAAAGCAACCGCCGGGGGTGGCGGGAAAGGAATGCGAGCAATATGGAAATCACAGGACCTTGAAAAAGCATGGAATAGTTCAAGACAAGAGGCTGCTGCTTCATTTGGTAATGACGGTATGTACATTGAAAAGCTAATCGAAGAACCTCGTCATATTGAGATCCAAGTAGTTGGAGATTCAAGTGGGAAAGCCTGTCATCTTTCTGAAAGGGATTGCTCAATACAGCGACGTCATCAAAAATTGACTGAAGAAACTCCTTCCCCATTTATGACTTCTACGCTAAGAAACAAAATGGGTGAGGCTGCAGTAAAAGCAACTGAATTTATAAAATATGAAGGAGCAGGTACAATTGAATTTCTAGTAGATAAAAATAAGGATTTCTACTTCATGGAAATGAATACAAGAATTCAAGTAGAACATCCTGTTACTGAGCAAGTGATAGATTTTGATCTGATATGTGAGCAAATAAAGGTTGCAGCAGGTGAAAAAATTTCAGGTAAAAATTATTTCCCTAAACTCCATTCTATAGAATGTCGAATTAATGCAGAAGACCCGTTTAATGATTTTAGACCAAGTCCTGGAATGATAAGCACAATGCATTTCCCTGGAGGACATGGGGTAAGACTGGATACTCATGTTTATAGTGGTTATGTAATTCCCCCTCACTATGACTCAATGATCGCTAAACTAATCACCACAGCTCAAACAAGAGAGGGTGCAATCCATAAAATGAAGCGTGCTCTGGAGGAATTTATTATAGAAGGTGTAAAAACAACTATTCCGTTTCATTTAAAATTAATGAATAATCCTGCCTATTTAAATGGAAAGTATACAACAAAATTCATGGAGGAGTTTGAAATGCAAAATTAGTATTTCTAAATTTTAAGCTCCCAATAACCAATATCTATCCACTTTTTGAACTTATATCCCACTGACTCAAGTTGTCCTACTTTTTTAAATCCAAAATTCTCGTGAAACAGAACACTTGATTCATTAGGCAAAGAAATTCCAGCCAAAACCCTTCTAAATCCCTCTTTTTTCAATGATTCTAAAAGTTTTGTATAAAGTGCTGTTCCTATTCCATTTCGGAAATTGTTTGGCTTTAAATAAATACTGCTTTCGACCGTATGGCGGTATGCTGATCTAGATTTCCAGTTAGTGGAATATGCATAACCTAATAATTCATCAGCAGATTCATAAATCCACCACTTATTCTTTTCATTATAATTTATCCTTTCAATTATAATATTTTCATCTACGGGGTTTTCTTCAAAACTTATTGAAGAATTTAAAATATAGTGGTTATAAATTGAAGCTATGGCTTTTGCGTCTTTAGATTTTGCCTCACGTATCATAGTGAATTAAATTTTACCCTTTCACTTTATTTTTGACCTTTTGGGGTAAAGCTTTAAATCCCATATTAAAAAGAGTAAATCCAAAGATATCCGCGTATTGGTCAATTCTTTTTGATACAGGAGTTCCAGCTCCATGTCCGGCGTTGGTCTCTACCCGAATTAAAACTGGATTTTCTCCATTTTGTTTGTTTTGTAGCTTGGCTGCAAATTTAAAAGAGTGTGCAGGAACCACACGGTCATCATGATCCCCAGTTGTAATTAAAGTCGCAGGGTAATTTGTATCCTCTTTTACATTATGAACTGGAGAATAACTTTTTAAATAATCAAACATCTCCTTAGAATCTTCGGAAGTACCATAATCGTATGCCCAGCCTGCACCTGCAGTAAACTTGTGATAACGTAACATATCTAAAACTCCTACTGCAGGTAATGCGACCTTCATTAGTTCAGGCCTTTGAGTCATCGTGGCTCCAACAAGTAAGCCACCGTTTGAACCTCCCCTAATAGCAAGAAACTCTGGATTGGTAAATTTATTTTTTATTAGAAATTCTGCTGCTGCAATGAAGTCATCAAATACATTTTGTTTTTTTTGTTGTGTTCCTGCTTTATGCCATTCTTTCCCATACTCTCCACCACCCCTGATATTTGGAACAGCATAAATCCCTCCCTGTTCTAACCAAACAGCATTTGCTATATTAAAAGAAGGCCGGATACTTATATTGAAGCCTCCATATCCATATAAAATGGTAGGGTTTTGGCCATCAAATTTTATACCTTTTTTGTAAGTAATAATCATTGGAATTTTAGTTCCATCTTCTGATTTATAAAAAATTTGTTCTGACTTATAATCATTTGAATCAAAATCAATTCGGGGCTCCCAGTATTTTATTGATGTTTTTGTTTTTGGATTATAAGAATATATTTGGCTAGGGGAATGGTAGTTTGTGAAACTGAAATATAAAACTTCTTGGTCTTTTTTTCCACTCCAACCATAAGCTGTTCCTAATCCTGGTAACTCTATTTCTCCCATATTTACACCACCCATATCATATTGAATTACTTTTGTTATTACATCAGCGATATAGCGAGCAAAAAAATATCCACCTCCAGCAGTTGGTGAAAGAACATACTTCCCTTCAGGTATAAAATCCTTCCAGTATTTTTCTTGTGGTTTTCTGGCATTAACCACTATAAGCTTTTGATTTGGTGCATTGCTGTTAGTAACTATATACAGCTTTTCCCCATCTGAGTGTAATAAATAACTATCTGTTTGATAATTTTCATCTACTCTGATTAAGGGGCTAGTTTTCAAATTCAAATTTAAGTCCTTTAAAAAACTGATATTGCCAGAAGTTGTTTTAGAGGCTGAAATAAAAAGGTACTTCCCATTATCAGAAACTTTTGCTCCAACATATCTGTGTTTTTGATCCTGTTCTCCACCATACACTAATATGTCTTCAGATTGTTTAGTTCCTAACTTATGATAATATAATTTGTGCTGATCGGTCATGTCACTAAGCTCACTTCCTTTCGGTTTATCATAACTAGAATAGAAAAAACCTTCATCAAGTTTCCATTGTATGCCACTGAATTTTACATCTACTAAAGTATCCTCAATTATTTTTTTATTACTGGCGTTCATCACTATAATTTTTCTCCAATCGCTTCCTCCTTCACTTATAGAATATGCAACTAAATCTCCTGTTTTAGAGAAGCTTAATGTGGATAGAGAGGTAGTACCATCTTTAGAAAAACTGTTTGGATTTAAAAAGACTTCAGCGTTATTTTTATTGTTTTCTCGGCAAAGAATAGATTGATTTTGAAGACCATCGTTTTTGTAGAAATAAGTGTATTGTCCTTCTTTAAATGGTGCTGAGATTTTTTCATAATCCCAAAGTTGTTCTAATCGAACCTTAAGATCATTTCTAAAAGGAATTTCATCTAAATATTTGAAAGTTGTATTATTCTGATTAATTACCCACTTTTTTGTGTCATCAGAGTTATCATCTTCAAGCCAACGATAATCATCTATTATTTTTGTGCCATAATAGTTATTCGAGACAGGAATTTTTTTTGTTATTGGATAGGTATTTTTATATCCAGTTCTGTTACAAGAAATTAATACAAAATAAATAGCAGCAGAATAGTAACTTAATTTAAAATAAATTAAAGTATTTAGAAACTTGAGCATAAGCTTAAAGTCAATTGTGGAATTTAAAATTCGCAAATATCAAATAGAGAGACCTTATATGAAATGAACTATACCAGTATCAATATCATACATCCCGCCAATAATTTTGATCGATCCCTGCTCTTCCATCTCAGCTAAAACGGGACTTGACGATCGGATATTCGAAATTGTCATCTCAACATTTTTTTCTGCTACACTGTTAACAAAATTAATGTTTGATGAGTTTCTTTGGCTTTCTTCTTTTGGCTCAGTAACTGCTTCTACTGCAGGCTCAATCTTATTAATTAGTGCTGTCAGGTTACCTAGACGTGCATGATCGCATGCGCCTTTCACTGCTCCACAAGCTGTATGCCCTAAAACTAATATTAATTTCGTCCCAGCTAACTTACATGCAAATTCCATGCTCCCCAATATATCCTCGTTAATGAAGTTTCCAGCAATACGGACACTGAAAATATCACCGATACCTTGATCAAAAATTAATTCCGAAGAGACTCGAGAATCAATGCAGCTGAGGATTGTTGCGAATGGATATTGGCCAGTACTTGTTTGTTTAACTTGCTGTAATAAATCTCGATTTAGCTGATTTTTATTAACAAACCTTTGGTTTCCAAGTTTTAATTCATTTAATGACTTATCAGGTGTCATTTTATCTTGTGTTTCCTTAGTTTGTGCTTCCATAAATTATTTTTTGGTTATTTAATATCACAACAATAAATGTATTTCAATTTACAATACATAAAAGCTTTTTTAAAAATTTTTTGTCACTAATCTTAAAATAATTCAGCTAAATTTTCTGGGTTTTTATATTCCCCTTTGCTGGATATAATTTTAAATTCAAAATTCTTATTTTTTTGTTTTGCTAAAAAATCTTCAAAAATTTCAATTATATCATTATCTATAAATTTCG
>CETK01141369.1_pt1 | contig 24162 bp, 23 predicted proteins | sample 361431 | NCBI WGS metagenome assembly CETK01 (sample SAMEA2622452, study PRJEB7988) | marine metagenome | biome: marine biome (ENVO:00000447); feature: surface water layer (ENVO:00002042); material: "saline water (ENVO:00002010), including plankton (ENVO:xxxxxxxx)" | depth 5 m | reverse complement strand
TTAAAAGGGAGATGCTCTACCAACTGAGCTACCAAGTCTTTTGAGGCTGCAAATATAATATCAATTATTTATTTTTCAAGTTCAATTGTTATAATTTTATACCCGATAATATTGCTTAAATAAATGGAGAAATCTCTTGTTTTAATGGGTTATATGGGATCTGGTAAATCAGTAATAGGTAGACGTTTAGCGGAATTTAAATCGGTCAAATATATTGATCTTGATCACTATATTGAATCTAATGAAAAAATTTCTATTTCCAAGATGTTTAAACAGCGTGGTGAACTATATTTTCGAAAAAAAGAACGATTTTATTTGAAAAATTTACTTTCGAAAAATTTTCCATGTGTTATATCCCTTGGGGGAGGGACACCTTGTTATTTTGATAATGTAGACTATATCATTCAAAAAAAAAACCTTCAGTCGATTTATTTGAAAACTTCTCCATCGGCTCTTGCAATGAGGTTATTTGAACAAAGGGAGCATCGCCCTATGATTGCACACCTCAATTCAACTATGGAATTGGAGGAATTTATTGCCAAACACCTTTTTGAAAGGATCCCTTTTTATCTCAAGGCCAAACACCATATTTCTACTGATGATCAACCCATTGAAGATTTAGTCATTCAGATCAGTAGGTTGTTAACTTAAATAAACTCCCTCGTCTTCTCCAAACGTTACATCTATGTGTTCTTTGATAGAGGTAGATAGAGAGATTCCTTTAAAATCTCCTTTTACAGGAAAGTTTTTATGATTTCGATTTACTAATACAGCTGTTTGTAGTTTTTTCAGTTTAATGCTCAAAAAATGAGTAACGGCATAGATCAATGTGCTACCGGTATTTAGAACGTCGTCAACAACTACAACTGGATTGTTTTTACAGACCTCTAATTTTTGACTTAAGACAATGGGGTTGATTGGATTTTTTTTGTCTACACTTATTTCCATAAATATTACATCAATATCACTGATCTTTTTTAGTTCATTACGAATTCTGGTGGCCATAATCACTCCGTTTTTTGCGATACCTGCCAAAACCAATTGTGATTCTTCGAAATGCGTTTCATAGATTTGATAAGAAATTCTTTTTATGGTCCTATGGATGTCATTAGCATCCATTATTTTATTTTTCTTTTCAGGCATTTTTATGTTCTAGCAATGTTAACGAAATATATAAATAGATTTTAACTTAATTTTATTCAAAAGGAAAGTTTTGCATTTCGACACAGAATTTATAAATCCAGTTGATTATCGCTCAAGACATGTTTTATAATTATGAATCTTCAAAATAGTCATCCATTTCTCTTCGATCTTTTTTTGTTGGCCTTCCAGTTCCCTTTTCCCTTCTGGGTACCTTTGATAGGTTTTGAATATTTAGATGATCAAAGGCATCGTCGGGTGTAATATTTTCTCTGTAAATATCCACGAGATTCGCACCTAATCTACTTTTGGGAATGTCCATCACTATTAATTTATGCCAAATTTGGTTTTTTCTAACCTTGATTTTATCTCCAATAATAACTTCTCTTGATGGTTTCACTAATTGGTCTCCAATTCTAACATGGCCTTGTTTGCATCCCAAACTGGCTTGATTTCTTGATTTATAGTAGCGTAGACACCAAAGGTATTGATCAACTCGCATTTTTAAACTTACAATAATTCATTTATAAAAATAAAGTAAAATTGTATCTTGCGACCAATTTTTTTTAATGAAAGATTTGAGCTATTTTTTGTTTATTATAATTTCATTAACTCTTGTTTTGAGTTGTAAGAAAGACGATGGCCCTGAGCCTGTGAGAGAACTTCAAGAACAGGCTCCAAAAGATGATGAAGCCATAGTGAGTTACCTTCAAACTCATTTTTACAATTACGAAGAATTTGAAGAAGATCCTAATAACTTCAGAATAGAAATAAGCATCGACACAATAGCAGATGATAATAGCGACAAAACTCCACTTTGGGATCAAGTGCAAACTAAAACTATTGAATTGACCGATAAAAATGATAATGTAATTCCCAATAAAATGTACTTTTTAGTTGTTAGAGAAGGAGTTAGTGAAAAACCAAGCAGGTTGGATTCTACTTTTGTAACCTACAAGGGAACACTGTTGAATGGGAATATTTTTGATCGAAAGCTACTCCCTGTTTGGTTTGATTTGGCTGAGGTTATCCGAGGGTTTAGAGAATTCCTACCGGAATTGAGAGCTGGAAACCATACCTTAAACAACGATGGCACCTATGAATTTGATAAATTTGGAAAAGGGATATTTTTTATTCCCTCTGCTTTGGGATATTATTCAAGAGAAATTTTGACTATTCCTAAATACTCTCCTTTGATATTTTCTGTAGCCTTGCATAAAATGAACCCTGCTGATCATGACAATGATGGTATTTTGTCTATTAATGAAGATCCTGACGGTGATGGCAATCCGTTTAATGATGATACGGATAATGATAGAGTTGTAAATTACTTGGATAGTGATGATGATGGTGACGGAACTAGCACCAGAGAGGAATATGACCGAGATCTGGATGGTATTCCAGACGATGACGACCAAGATGGGATTCCTGATTATTTAGATCAAGACAATAATTAATTTATTTTAAAAGAAACCCCCAATGTTAGTTGGTCCTTTTGGGAATCTATTTGTCCATTAACGGGAATTCCTGCTTGAGATATAAGCTTAGTCTCAGTGGTTGACAAACTTTTTTCGTAGCGCACATCGACTCCAAGAGCTCCTAATTTCAAACGAGCACCGATATGTAACCCCAAAGAGGTTGTGTTTTGGATTTTCTCAAGCTTAAGTTCATTAGCCTTTTGAGAGAGGTTATAATACCCTATTGGTCCCAAAAACAGGCTTATAGGCCCCATTATTGAGTAGCCTAGAGATAATGGAAGTTCAATTCTTTCGTTAACAATCAAATTATCTTCAAATTGACTGCTGAGTTTAGTGTACTGAAATTCAGGTCTAAAATAAAACATAAGAAAATAAACCTCTGAGTAAACACCCAAGTGATATCCAGTATTACTAGATAAATCCCCCTCTTTTTGGAGTTGATCAGTAACGACCAAAATGTTTCCAGAGGAACCAAAATTAAGCCCTCCTTTGAGACCATATTCAAACTGCGAAAAGGAGAGTTGCGTGCAAAAAACTAGAAAAAAGAAAATGGGACGCAATTCCATGTTTTAATTTATAAAATTATTTTTTTCTGATGGCTTTTTTGCAAGATGCAATTATGGAAGTTTTGTTCAGTCCGTATTTTTCCATCAGTTGAGCAGGTTTTCCAGACTCACCAAAAGTATCTTTGGTAGCGACGAACTCTTGTGGCGTGGGATGATTTTTAGCTAGTGCTCCAGCAATACTTTCCCCCAAACCACCTAAGTAGTTGTGTTCCTCAGCCGATACAATACAGCCTGTTTTTTGGACAGACGAAATCAGCAGTTCGGTATCCAGTGGTTTGATGGTGTGAATGTTGATTACTTCAGCAGATATGCCCTCGATCTCCAGGGCTTCGGCTGCCTGTAAAGCTTCCCATACCAAATGACCGGTAGCAGCAACGGTAACATCATTTCCAGGGTTTAAAATGATACCTTTACCGATTTCGAAGGGGATATCGTTTGATGTGAAATTAGGTACTTTAGGACGACCGAAGCGAAGGTAAACAGGCCCTTGATATTCTGCAATGGCCATTGTCGCTGCTTTAGTTTGATTGAAATCACAGGGATTGATCACTGTCATACCAGGCAACATTTTCATAAGTCCAATATCTTCCAAAATCTGATGGGTAGCTCCATCTTCTCCAAGCGTGATGCCTGCGTGTGAAGCACATATTTTGACATTTTTTCCTGAGTAGGCAATAGATTGACGAATTTGGTCGTAAACCCTACCGGTAGAAAAGTTTGCAAAAGTACCGGTAAAAGGAATTTTACCTCCTATGGTTAAACCTGCAGCGATTCCCATCATGTTGGCTTCTGCAATTCCTACTTGGAAAAATCGATTCGGATTTTCGTTAATAAAATCTTGCATTTTAAGTGATCCTACTAGGTCGGCACAAAGGGCCACTACATTGGGGTTGGTTCTCCCCAGTTCTGTCAATCCGGCTCCAAAGCCCGAGCGGGTATCTACTTTTCCCTGATCCGTATATTTTTTCATAAAATGATTGCCGTTCCTAAATTAATAATCTCCCAATGTTTCTGGATTTTGAGCCAATGCAATTTCTAATTGTTCATCATTGGGTGCTTTTCCATGCCAGGCATGGGTGTGCATCATATAGTCTACACCATTACCCATTTCTGTGTGCATTATTATAACTACAGGTTGGCCTTTTCCTGTTTTGGTAAGGGCCAGTTTTAATATTTCTATGACTGATTTGAGGTCGTTTCCATCTTGCAGGAGAATGACCTCCCAGCCAAAGGCTTTAAATTTTTCGGCAATGTTTCCCATGGGCAGCACATCGTTTGTTGCTCCATCGATTTGTTTACCATTGAGATCGACAGTGGCAATTAGATTGTCCACTTTGTTTGCAGAGGCATACATGATGGCCTCCCAGTTTTGACCTTCTTGTAATTCACCGTCTCCCATGAGGGCAAAAACGGTTTTGTTGTCGTTGTTTAATTTTTTGGAGAGTGCAGCGCCTATGGCAACAGAAAGGCCTTGTCCCAATGAGCCAGAGGCGATTCTCACACCGGGAAGTCCTTCGTGGGTGGTGGGGTGTCCTTGTAATCTCGAGTCGATCAAACGGAAGGTCCGAAGTTCCTCTACTGGGAAATAGCCCTTTCGTGCCAAAACACTGTAAAATACCGGAGAAATGTGTCCATTGGAAAGAAAAAATAAATCCTCATTGCCGCCATCCATTTCGAAACCCTCTTTGAGTTCCATGATTTCGTAATAGAGTGCGATAAAAAATTCTGTACAGCCAAGAGATCCACCGGGGTGTCCCGAGTTCACCTTATGAACCATGCGTAAAATGTCTCTTCTGACTTGAGAAACTAAATTGTCCAAAAAATTAAAGTCTGGCATTGTGATATATTTTCAGGGCAAAAGTAAGCTTTCAACTTTTAGCCACAAAGCAGTGAGAATCTTTTGTTTAAAAAATATTTTTTTTGATGGTTTTAGATCTCAGATGGAGCAGAATCATTCATCAGTATCTTATATTTGCAGCATCTCTCAAAGCATGAAATTTAAATTAATACAAAAAGATCCGTCCTCATCTGCCAGAGCAGCTGCTTTATCAACTGATCACGGAAATATTGAAACCCCTATTTTCATGCCTGTGGGGACAGCAGCTACTGTAAAAGGTGTACATCAAAGGGAATTAAAGCAGGATATCAAGCCCGATATTATCTTGGGGAATACTTATCATCTTTACCTCAGACCGGGAACAGAAATTCTCCAACAAGCGGGAGGACTCCACCATTTTATGAATTGGTCATCTCCCATACTGACAGACTCCGGTGGATATCAGGTCTATTCTCTAGCGGACAACAGAAAGATTAAAGAGGAAGGGGTTACTTTTAAGTCCCATATTGATGGTTCAAAACATTTTTTTTCACCCGAAAGTGCCATCGATATCCAACGAAAAATTGGAGGGGACATCATCATGGCTTTTGATGAATGTACTCCATATCCTTGTGATTATAACTATGCCAAAAACTCAATGCAAATGACCCACAGGTGGTTGGATCGTTGTATGGAGCATCATGAAAAAAAACCTTTTGAATACAACTACCGTCAATTTCTATTCCCTATCGTTCAGGGAAGTATTTATAAAGATTTAAGGCAAGAGTCTGCAGACTATATCGCTTCCAAAGGCGCTCCGGGCAATGCCATTGGAGGCTTGTCGGTAGGAGAACCTGCTCCCGTGATGTATGCCATGACCCAAGTTGTATGCGAACGTCTACCTGAGGACAAACCACGATATTTGATGGGGGTAGGAACGCCCATCAATATGTTGGAAAATATCGCTTTGGGCATCGATATGTTTGATTGCGTGATGCCAACCAGAAACGCCAGAAATGGCATGTTGTTTAATGCACAAGGAACCCTGAATATCAAAAACAAAAAATGGGAAAATGATTTTTCTCCCATCGATTCAGCCAATTATTGTTATGTGGATACAGACTACTCTAAAGCGTATTTGCGGCACTTATTTACAGTAAATGAAATGTTGGGTAAACAGATCGCTACCCTCCACAACCTTAGTTTTTACATGTGGTTGGTAAGAGAGGCAAGAAAGCATATCTTAGCGGGTGATTTTACCTCATGGAAGAATCAAATGTGTCGTCAAATGGACAATCGATTGTAGGATGAAAATCATCGACTGGTATATCATCAAAAAATACCTCTCCACTTTTGTGGTGATGATCTTACTGTTTATTCCCATAGGGATCATGGTGGACATGGCCGAAAAAATTGATAAATTCAAGGAAAATGAGGTGCCCACTCAAGCCATAATTAATTATTATTTAGATTTTACCTGGTACTTTGGCAATTTGCTCTTTCCTATATTTCTTTTTTTGGCGGTGATATGGTTTACCTCTAAACTGGCTAACAACACTGAAATTATTGCTTTGCTTAGTTCTGGGATTTCCTTTAATCGATTTTTAAGACCTTATTTGGTTTCTGCAGGAGTCATCGCACTGTTTGCTTTTTTTTCTGGAATGTTTATCGTTCCCAAGTCCAACTCCAGCTACAATGCTTTTCAATATAAATACATCGCTAAAAAAAATGAACGCCAAACCAAAAACCTCTATAAACAAATCAATCCCAGAGAATATATTTTTGTTAGCAGTTATGATCCCATTCGTAAAAGTGCTAATAATTTTACATTGGAGCATTTTGAAGACAACACAATGACCTTCAAAATTCAAGCCAATAGTATTCGATGGGTAGATAGAGATAGTGTTTTTAGGCTTTCCGGTTATGTCAAAAGATCCTTTTCCGGTGACTCTGAGGTTTACCACAGAAAAAGCCGATTGGACACCTTATTTGATTTTAAGATTGATAATTTGGCTCCTGTCAATTACAAAGCCGAAACCTTAACTTTTTTTCCTCTAAATGAATTCATAAAAAAAGAACGAGAGGGGGGGTCTGTTATGATAAACAGTCACTTATTGGTTAGACACAAGAGGTGGAGTTTGCCTTTTTCAGCTTTTATTTTGACCCTAATTGGTGTTTCGGTTTCCTCATTTAAAAAAAGAGGAGGAATGGGAGTAAACTTAGCCTTCGGCATCGCTATGGGGTTCCTTTTTATATTTTTTGATAAAATCTTTTCAGTGATGGTTAACAAGTCTAATTTCTCCCCTTTTCTGGGGGCTTGGCTCCCGATTACTATTTTTGGTATGTTGGCAATCTTTTTAATGCAAAGAGCAAAAAGGTAAAAGAACAACTAAAAACCAAATTATTACAGCTGATCAACTTATATTTTTAATTTTGTGATACAGATTTTTTTAAATGGAATATTTAGATTTCGAACTTCCGATAAAAGAACTTCAAGATCAAATTACTAAATGTCAGGCTATTGGTGACGAGAGCAGTGTTGATGTTACTGAAACTTGTAAATTATTACAAGATAAATTAGAGGATACCAAGAAAAAAATTTATGGAGATCTTTCTCCCTGGCAAAGGGTGCAGTTGTCTCGTCATCCGTCTCGACCTTATGCTTTGGACTATATAAAAGCTCTGTGTGGCGATAGTTTTCTTGAGTTGCATGGAGACAGAAGTTTTGCAGATGACAAGGCTATGGTCGGAGGACTTGGAAAGATTGACAACCAGACCTTTATGTTTATTGGAACCCAAAAGGGGTATAACACTAAAACTAGACAATACCGAAACTTCGGGATGGCTAAGCCAGAAGGTTACCGTAAGGCACTTAGATTGATGAAGACCGCTGAAAAATTTCGAATTCCCATAATTTCCTTTATTGATACTCCAGGTGCTTACCCCGGTTTGGGAGCTGAGGAGCGGGGCCAGGGTCAAGCAATTGCCAATAATATTTTTCAAATGCTTTCCATCAAGACTCCCATTATTGTTACCATAATAGGTGAGGGAGCTTCTGGTGGAGCCTTGGGTATTGGTGTTGGAGATCTTATTTATATGTTGGAAAATACATGGTACTCAGTTATTTCTCCTGAATCTTGCTCTTCGATACTATGGAGGAGTTGGGAATACAAAGAAACAGCCGCAGAAGCTTTAAAGTTAACTGCAGAGGATATGTTAAACCTAAAGTTAATTGATAAAATCATCAAAGAACCCCTTGGAGGTGCACACTATGATCGTCACAAGGTTTTTCAAACCATAAGAAAACAAATGATTGATGCTTTCAGAGTGTTAGATAAAATGGATAACAATCAACTGATTGAAGTTAGAAGAGCAAAATTTTCGAGCATGGGAACCTTCAATAGCTAGGCCTTACTAACTTCTCAACCTTATTAACAAGTTTTGTTTTTTATCAACAACCAATTTGTTTACCCCTGTAAGATAAATCCTATATTTATTTATATGGAAAACCGAGTAAAGCAATTACATTAGCCCAAATGGAAAAAAGCAAATCCATCCAAGTAAATAAACAATCCTCAGGTACGGTGATCAGTCTTCAACAGGGCAAATTACCCCCTCAAGCAATTGAATTAGAGGAGGCCGTTTTGGGCGCGATGCTGATCGATAAAAAGGGAGTTGATGAGGTTATAGACCTACTCGAGCCACAAGCTTTTTATAAAACAGCGAATCAAAATATATTTGAATCGGTCTTTAATTTGTTTAAAAATGCTCAACCTATTGATTTACTCACAGTTTCTGCCGATCTCAGAAAAAATGGAAAGTTAGAAAGCGTCGGGGGAGATTATTATTTGGTTCAACTCACCCAAAAGGTTTCCTCATCTGCCCACATAGAGTTTCATGCCCGAATTATTTTACAGAAGTATATTCAGAGAAGTTTGATCCGAATTTCAAATGAGATCATCGAATCTTCTTACAAGGAGTCTGTTGATGTATTTGATCTTTTGGATGAAGCAGAGTCCAAATTGTACGATGTGTCGCAAGGGAACATCAAAAAATCTTCTGATACAGCACAAAATTTGGTGATGCTGGCCAAGAAAAAAATCGAAGAAATTGCCAATAAGGATGGATTAAGTGGTGTTGCTACCGGTTTTGAAAAGCTTGATCTACTTACCTCGGGATGGCAGCCTAGTGATTTGATCATCATTGCTGCTAGGCCTGGTATGGGTAAAACAGCACTTACTCTATCTATGGCTCGAAACATTGCTGTGACTCAAAAAACTCCCGTTGCTTTTTTCTCTCTCGAAATGTCCTCAGTCCAGTTGATTACTCGACTGATTTCTGCTGAAACAGGGCTTTCTTCTGAAAAACTCAGAACGGGAAAATTAGCTAGTCACGAGTGGAAACAACTGAACGTAAAGGTAGGGGATTTGGAAAAAGCACCCCTCTTTATCGATGATACACCTGCGTTGTCGATTTTTGATCTTCGCGCTAAAGCAAGAAGACTTGCCTCACAACACAAAATTAAACTGATTATTGTTGACTACTTACAGTTGATGACTGCAGGCACTAGCAGTAAAGCTGGAAATCGTGAACAGGAAATCTCAACAATATCAAGAAATCTCAAGTCATTAGCCAAAGAATTAGATATTCCTGTAATCGCTCTTTCTCAGTTATCCAGAGCGGTTGAGACACGAGGGGGCACAAAGCGACCTCAGCTTTCTGACCTGAGGGAATCCGGTGCCATAGAACAAGACGCAGATATCGTTTCTTTTATTTATCGACCCGAATATTATGGTATTGATGAGTGGGATGATGAAGAGCATAACTCATCTGTAGGTGAAGCTGAATTTATAGTCTCCAAACATCGTAACGGAGGATTGGATAATATTCGCATGAAATTTATTAGCCATTTGGGTAAGTTTGAAGACCTTCAATCAAATGACTCTAGCTACGAATTCCAATCTAAAATGAATGATAACGACTCAGCAAATTCTTTAATTGATGCACTCCCGGGCCCAAATGATGCTTTCGATCCTTCAGATGATGAGGGTGATGACATGCCTTTTTAAAATTCAACCCCTTTTTCCTTGAGTATGGATTCGAATTCATTTGGTTTCTGAAAGTGAATTGTTTGTATCCCCATTTCATCAGCGGCTCTTATATTTCTTAGGTTGTCGTCTATAAACAAACTTTGCTCTGGCTTAAAACCAAAACGATCTAATGTCAATTGATATATTTCTGGAAATGGCTTTCTTGTTTTTTCGAAACCCGATACCACGATCCCCTCAAAATGATGAAGAAATTCAAAACGATCAAGTGCTACCGGAAAAGTTTCTGCACTCCAATTGGTCAATGCAACGACCCTGTATTGAGGTTTTTTTAAGAGTTGATCCAAGACATCAACTGTTTTCTCAATTGGTCCACCCAGCATCTCTTCCCAACGACCATAGTACATTCTGATCCATTCCTCATACTCTGGGAACATTTTTATCCGATCCTCGGTAGCTTGTTGTATTGGGTAGCCTGCATCTTGATTTTCATTCCATTCCATAGTGCAGATATCATTAAAAAACCATTGCATTTTTTTTCGATCTCCTTCAAAGACTTCTAAATACAAATACTCTGGATTCCAATCGATGAGTACTCCACCCAAATCAAAAATTATATTTTTGATTATATACATACTTACAGGTTTTTTATTTTTGACCCATCATCATTAGATAACTTTTCAAAAAATCATCAATATTTCCATCCATCACACTGTTGACATCATTGGTTTCTGTTTGGGTTCTGACATCCTTGACTAGTTTGTAGGGGTGCATAACATAGTTTCTGATCTGTGAACCCCATTCTATTTTCTTTTTGGAGGCTTCAATTTTGTTTCTTGCAGATAATTTTTTCTGTAATTCGATTTCATAAAGTTGAGATTTTAATAATTGCATGGCTTTATTTTTATTTTCCAATTGCGATCTGGTTTCTGAATTTTCAATAATTATACCAGTAGGATGGTGTCTCAATCGAACGGCGGTTTCAACTTTGTTGACATTTTGCCCTCCAGCACCACTAGCTCGCATGGTTTCCCAAGTAATTTCAGATGGATTCACCACTATCTCTATTGTGTCATTAACCAAAGGATAAGCATAAACTGAGGCAAATGAGGTGTGTCTTTTTGCATTGCTATCAAAAGGAGAGATACGAACCAGTCTGTGTACCCCATTTTCCCCTTTTAGCCAGCCAAAAGCAAATTCTCCAATAATTTCAAGAGTTACTGTTTTAATGCCTGCCACATCTCCACTTTGGTGATTGAGTTCCTTGACTTTGAAGTTGTTTTTTTCAGCCCACATCATGTACATTCTCATGAGCATTTCTGCCCAGTCGCAACTTTCAGTTCCTCCTGCTCCTGCAGTAATTTGTAGGACAGAACTCAAGTCGTCTCCTTCATTAGAAAGCATATTCCTAAATTCAATCTCTTCAACAAAATTCAAAGTTTTATGGAAATGTTCCTCAACCTCGGAATCACTAATCTCACCAGTTTTTTGAAACTCCAACAAAACTGAAAGATCCTCTTGTTTTTGTTTGATGTTTTCAAAATCATCCACCCATCTTCTTAGACTTCTGATCACGCGCATTAGTTTTTCTGCTTTATGAGCGTCTTCCCAAAAATTTGGAGCTAAAGTTTTTTCTTCCAGATTCGTGATCTCAATTTTTTTTGCATCTATGTCAAAGATACCCCCTTAACGCATCCAGGCGATCAATAAGCTCTTTTTCTTTATCTGAGGAAATCATTTTATTTATTGAAAATTTTATAGTGACAAAAATAATTTTAAAATTATTATTGCAAAAACATTATTTTAAATTAAGTTGAATCAAAAAAGCCCCTACCTATTATGAAATTTGAAAATTTTTCCTTCATTCCTTTTTTCCCATTCTTCTACTCAATTACTTTTGTATTAGGATGTAATTTTAATCATAAAAGCATGCCCAATTTCAACATAATCCCCCCTAAAGCTGATGTGATACCTCATCAACATAAAATTCACAATCAAATTCGAACTGACCCATATTACTGGTTAAATGAACGAGAAAATCCTAAGGTCTTGGATTATTTGGATCGAGAAAATTATTATTACCAAAAAATGACCTACCATACCCGTTCACTTCAAAATGATCTTTATAAGGAAATGAGGGCACGAATCAAAGAGGACGAAAGCTCAGTCCCTTATTTTTATAATGGCTATTGGTATATTACGCGCTATGTTCATGGTAAAGATTATCCAATTTACAGTCGAAAGAAAGAAGAGTTGACTGCAGAGGAGGAGATATTATTTGACTGCAATAAAATGGCTCATAGTTTGGATTATTTTAAATTGGTTGGCATCTCTGTGAGTCCTGACAACTCCAAGGTTGCATTTGGGGTTGATACCCTTTCTAGAAGGCAATACACCATTATGGTCAAAGACTTAAAAAGTGGAGAAATAATGGCAACCAATATAAAAAATACCACGGGTACCAGTGTGTGGGCATTAGATAACGCATCGCTTTTTTACACCAAAAAAGACAAAATAACTCTGCGATCCAAGACCATTTACAAACACCGTATCGATGATCCCACCCAAAAAGATGAGCTTATTTATAAGGAAGTTGACGAAACCTATTCCGTTCATGTAAGTTCCTCTAAATCCAGAAAATTCATTTTTATATCATCTCACAGTACTACTACCAGTGAGTATCGTTTTATTGAATCGGACCAACCTCAAGCAATTTTTAAGGTTATTCAGCCTCGGACTGTCAATCTGGAGTATAGTGTTGAGCATTTTGGAGATCATTTTTATCTTCATACAAATTTCAATAATGCTACAAATTTCCAGATCATGAGGACTTCTGTTAGCCAGACCACATCCAAATACTGGGAGCCTCTTTTAGCTCATAGTGAAGATATTTTGATTGAGGATTTTGAACTTTTTGATCAATATTTGGTGGTTAACGAAAGAGAAAATGGCCTTTCCAGATTGCGGATTATGCGCTGGGACAATTTGGAAGATTATTACCTCCCCATCGATAATGAAACCTACGCGCTTAACATTTCCTTCAACCCAGATTTTAATTCAACCCGCTTGCGTTATGTATTCAATTCTTTGAATACGCCCAGTTCGATAGTTGAATTTGATATGATCAATAGGGAAAATACAATTTTAAAAACCCAAGAAGTACTTGGAGAAGATTTTGACCCTAAGCATTATGTTACAAAAAGATTATGGGCCGAATCACGAGACGGTGTTAAAATTCCCATTTCTATTGTTTACCACGTGGATACTCAACTGACTGAGCTTACGCCTATTTTACTATATGCCTATGGTTCCTATGGCCACACTATTGACCCATCGTTTTCTTCCAACCGTTTGAGTCTGTTAAATCGTGGTTTTGCTTTTGCCATCGCTCACATTAGAGGTGGGGAATACTTGGGGAGGTATTGGTATGATCAGGGGAAGTTATTAAAGAAGAAAAATACATTTTACGATTTTATAGATTGTTCGAAATTCTTAATCGAAAAAAAATTCACCTCTCCCGAACATCTTTATGCCAATGGGGGATCTGCGGGGGGTTTGTTGATGGGAGTTATTATCAATCTTGCCCCTGAATTGTACAATGGGGTGATAGCCGAAGTTCCTTTTGTTGATGTGGTCACTACCATGTTGGACGACACAATTCCACTGACTACCTCAGAGTATGATGAATGGGGCAATCCCAATGAGAAGGAATTTTATGACTACATGCTGTCTTATTCCCCCTACGACCAAGTGAAGGAACAAAATTACCCGAATCTATTGGTGACGTCGGGCTTGCACGATTCGCAAGTGCAATATTTTGAGCCTACTAAGTGGGTTGCTCGACTGAGAGCGAAAAAGACGGATCAAAATTTATTGTTTTTGGACACCAATATGAAAGCTGGGCACAGTGGTGCTTCAGGTCGTTTTGATGGTTTAAAGGAAATAGCAAAAAAATTTGCTTTTATCATTGATTTGGAAGAAAAATAAGCTTTAAAAAAAAGTATTACTTTTGCTTTGGATATGATATAAAAAAAAATCAGCGGTTTAATGAAGGTTGAAAAAAATATACTATCCTTGATAGGAAGTACCCCACTAATCCAATTAAATAAAATAGTTGATGGCTTTGAAGGAAATTTTTTCACTAAATTCGAAGCTTATAATCCAGGTCATTCTAATAAAGACAGAATTGCACTTCACATCATCGAAGAAGCTGAAAAAAAAGGTATTCTCAAACCCGGTGATACCATTATCGAGACAACCTCTGGAAATACTGGTTTCAGTTTGGCAATGGTCTCATTGATTAAAGGATATGAATGTATTTTGGCAGTAAGTTCAAAATCCTCTAAAGACAAAATTGATATGTTACATGCCATGGGTGCAAAAGTATATGTCTGCCCTGCCAATGTAACTGCTGACGATTCCAGATCCTATTATCAGGTAGCCAAAACTTTGCATAACGAAATTAAAGAATCTGTATACATTAATCAGTACTTCAACGACCTAAATATAGAGGCTCATTACAATACCACAGGTCCGGAGATTTGGCATCAAACCAATACTGAAATTACCCATTTGGTTGCTTGCTCTGGAACAGGGGGTACCATTTCAGGTTGTGCCAAATATCTGAAAGAACAAAATTCAAATATTGAAATTATTGGAGTAGATGCCTATGGATCAGTTCTCAAAAAATATCATGAAACCGGTGAGTTGGATACGGATGAAATTTATCCTTACCGAATAGAGGGATTGGGAAAAAATTTGATCCCTACTGCAACAAACTTTGAGGTAATTGATACTTTTGTTAAAGTTACGGACGAGGATAGTGCCCATACAGCTCGTGAGGTAACTCGAAAAGAGGGTCTCTTCGTTGGTTATACTTCAGGTGCTGCCATGCAAGCTGTGAAGCAGTTACAACAAGAGGGAAAATTTAATGATAAGAGTTGCGTTGTCATCATTTTTCCCGATCACGGATCTCGATATATGAGTAAGATATACAATGATAATTGGATGAGTGAACAAGGGTTCTTTGATACCGCCAGCCAAGAAGCTCCAAATAAAATTGAGTACGTATAAGTACATCCTATGAATGATAAAATGATGAGGGATTTATTTGATAGATTTTATAATGACAAAGGGCCAGTTGGAAAATGGGCTGAACATGCTGAAGGATACTTTGTTTTTCCTAAATTAGAGGGACCCATTAACAACCGTATGTATTTTATGGGAAAAGAGGTTATCACCTGGAGTGTCAACGACTATCTGGGTTTGGCAAATCATCCAGAAGTGAGAAAAGTAGATGCTGAAGCAGCAGAAGAATTTGGTTCTGCTTATCCGATGGGGGCCAGGATGATGTCTGGTCATACAGATCTGCATGAACAGTTGGAGCGAGAGCTGGCGAATTTTGTCTTCAAGGAATCCGCTTATGTACTCAATTTTGGTTATCAAGGGATACTTTCTACAATAGATACACTGGTGGGCAAGGACGATGTGATTGTATATGACGTAGACGCACATGCCTGTATTGTAGATGGTGTTAGACTTCACCTTGGCAAAAGATTTACCTATCAACATAATGATGTTGAAAGCTTAGAAAAAAATCTTCAGCGTGCACAGCGGGTTGCTGAGCAAACCGGAGGAGGTATTTTGGTAATCTCAGAGGGTGTTTTCGGTATGCGTGGTGAACAAGGGAAGCTCAAAGAAATTGTTGCACTTAAAAGTAAATATAACTTTCGTTTTTTGGTTGATGATGCCCACGGTTTTGGGACTTTGGGAAAAAACGGAGCAGGTGCAGGAGTAGAGCAGGGTATTCAGGATGACATTGATGTCTATTTTGCAACTTTTGCCAAGTCCATGGCCTCTACCGGAGCATTTATTGCTGCTGACAAAGAAATAATAGATTATCTGAGGTATAATATGCGGTCTCAGATGTTTGCTAAATCACTGCAGATGCAACTGGTTAAAGGGGCACTAAAGAGGTTAGATATGCTCAGAAACCAACCCGAGTTTAAAGCCAAGCTTTGGGAAAATGTTGATGCTTTACAGGACGGACTCAAAGCCAATGGTTTTGACATTGGTAAAACTCAAAGTTGCGTAACCCCTGTTTACCTAAAGGGAAGTATACCAGAAGCCATGGCATTGGTGAAAGACTTAAGAGAAAATCACGGTATTTTCTGTTCGATTGTTGTATATCCTGTGATTCCTAAAGGATTGATATTATTGCGTTTGATTCCTACAGCTTCCCATTCCCTTGAGGATGTAAAAGAAACTTTAGAGGCATTTGCAAGTATAAGGGAAAAGTTAGAAAGTGGTGTTTATAAAAGAATATCTGATTCCATTACTGCTTTGGCAAGATAGAGTTTAATTATTCATTCAACATTACCGGCATCACCAACATGGTTACATCTTCTCCATCATCTAGATGGTCAATTGGGGTAATTATCCCTGCACGGTTGGGGAGGGACATAGATAACTTGATTACATCGCAATTGATATTATTTAGCATTTCGATTAAAAATCTGGAGTTGAATCCAATTTGCATATCGTCCCCCTGATAATCACATCCCAACCTTTCTTCGGCTTTATTACTATAATCAAAATCTTCTGCAGAAACTTGTAATTCGGCTCCTGCCAGTTTGAGCCTTACTTGGTGGGTGGTCTTGTTGGAAAATATACTAACTCTTCTAACTGAATTAAGAAATTCGCTACGATCAATTTGCATGATATTAGGATTTTCTTTGGGGATTACCGCCTCGTAATTGGGGTATTTTCCTTCAACCAATCGACAAGTCATTCTCAAGTTTTTAAAACTGAATTCGGAATTAGTTTCGTTGTATTCAATGACAAGATCCTCATCCACACTTTGCAATATACTTTTAAGTAACTGAAGCGGTTTTTTAGGCATGATGAATTCGGCATTTTTATCTGCTTTTATATCAGTACGGGTGTACTTGACTAACTTGTGAGCATCGGTAGCAACAAAAGTCAATTCGGAGGTATTGAACTGAAAAAAAACACCACTCATCACAGGTCTAAGATCGTCATTTCCAGATGCAAAAAGGGTAGTATTTATCGCAGTGGCAAGAATTTGTCCATTTATTTTAGTTTTAATAGGGTCTTTTACTTGAGCTGCTTTTGGGAAGTCCTTACCGTCAAGGTATGCCAGAGCATATTTACCATTATTGGCACTAATTTCGACTGTATTTTCTTTGGTTTTGACAAATGTCAGAGGTTGTTCTGGAAAAGTTTTTAGAGTATCCAATAATAAGCGCGCTGGTAGGGCAATCATGGTATTGTCTTTTGATTCCACTTCAATAGAAGCCGACATTGAAGTTTCAAGGTCCGAAGCAGTTAATATTAGTTGATTGCCATTCAAATGAAAAAGAAAGTTATCCAAAATTGGAAGGGTGTTATTGTTGTTGATGATCCCGCCCAAAATCTGAAGCTCTCTCAATAATGACTCACTTGAAACAATAAATTTCATAAAGTTTAAACTTTATCCTAAATATAAAATTTAAACAATCTAAAAAAAAAAGAAGTTATTAAAAGTTATCGACCAAATTTTCGAGTTCTCCAACGGTGAACCGATCCACCCAAAGCTAATAAAATCAACAATGGTGTTATTAAGAGTGATGTTTTTAAAAGACCGGAAATTTGTTTGACTTTTTGGAAATCCAGTTGGGGAAGAAATACTGTTTTGTTTTGTAAATGTAGTAGTTTTTTATTACCCATGAGATGGTGAATAGTTTTTTGGAGGAATACCTTGTTAGAGTAAAAATTATTGGTCCATTTGTCATAACCTAGCTCTAGAGGATTACCTTTATCTAATTGGTTTTCAGCAACTGAGCCACTGGAAAAAATGATCATTTGACTTTCACCCGTGATCTTTTTTTCTTTTAGTTCAACTGGTGGAATTCGGTTATCGAAGACTGAGCTGAATTTTCCCTCAAGTAAAAGCCCCAGGGTTTGAGGTTTTTGGTCGAAAAGGTTAGGGTTTAATTTATCCGATGCTTCTTTTAGGGATAAACTCACTGGAGTTTGTATTGTTTGAGAAAAATTTGAACTGCTGATTAGAATTGTTTTTTTTAGTTGATTTTTCAGAGTATCTATGGTCGAGGAAAAAGGCATTAAAACATTCCCTGAGTGTTTCCCAAACAATTTTTCATATTTAGGTATTGCTAATGGGTAGTATGGCCAGGGATAAGGGATGTATTGTGTCTTTCGGTCGGTACCGGTGGCCAAAACTACCGGCGCGCAGTATAAGTCTTTGACCAAGTTATTTTTTAATCTGAATCCATACTTAAAAAATGCATTATCCATATTGAGTGTTCTTTTCACCGCTATGGTCATACCGGTCGGATTGAACAAACTATCCTGATTTACGGCTACAGTATTGATGGCCCACCATTGTTTACCTCCATGCATAAGGTGTTGATCTAAAAGGTATTTTTCTTTTTCGCTAAAGGATTCCGTGGGATTAGAAACTAAGAGCAATTTAAAACGCTTGATATTTTCAAGGGTTTTTTCGGGGTAGTTTTCAAGGGCCTTGAGATCGAAAGAAGCCAACTGATAATAGGGGTGTAAACTACGCATAAAATCTGTTATTCTTGTTGACTTGGAGGAACCATGTGAGGTCAATACACCAATAGTAGGTTTTAGTTTTTGTGTTATTTTATGTAAAGCATCAAAAAAATGAAATTCCAATTGAGCGATTGAGCGGTTGATCTTTTGTTGCTCATTATCCCCCAAAATTTTTTCTAACAAAGGAATCCTATGAGTTTTTCTTCCATCATTGATCATTGCCCAAGGGAAAACGATTGTTTGCTCCATGGCTTGGTTTTGTTCAGACATAATATACTCGGGGATCATCCCGAACTGCGTCATTTCTCCAATCAATTCATCTTTACTACCTGCCCCTTTAAAAGGATCGATATAGCTGACCACTAATTTATCTGTATGTTCTTCCATTACTTTGATTAAGGTAATGATCTCTCTATGCAATCGGTGGTAATCTGCGGGGAGTTTACCTGTCAAAAAAATATCGATTTTTAGGGGTTGCTCCAGGCTTTTCAAAAGGGTTTTAGTATTTTCATTTAGGCTAAAGCGTCCGTCTTGAGTCATGTCCCAACGCAATCCAATTCCTTGCGACAGAAGTATCAACAACAGGGGAATGGCTAAATTTTTAAACCAATTTGACTTTTCTCTCAAACCGCTTTATTTTTGATTTTATACAATTTCCATTTACTAAGGTATAGAAGGATATAATTTAAACCTATAAAATATATTAGGTCTTTGAGGCTAATTACACCTTGTCGAAGGCTGAGGTAATGGTCAAAAATACCCATAGCGTTGAAAAATCGATATAGCTCTTGTTGTTGCATCAAGTCTGCGATGCCTTTCCAAAGGTAGAATTGAACAAAGCAAACCAATAGAGCCAACATAAAAGCAGAGGCTTGACTTTTAGTCATTAAGGACGATAAAATCCCAAGAGAAACAAAACTCGCACCTACGCAAAACAAGCCCCAATAAGCAGTAAAAGCACTGCCCCAATCGATGGAGTTGTCCTCTAACTTTAAATTGTCGATTGCAAAAAAGTAGACCACCGTGGGGAATAAGGCTATTAAAACCAGCATCAAGTTCGCAATATATTTTCCCAAGATGATCTGCCATAAACTTAAAGGTTTTGTCAACAGTAATTCCAATGTTCCCAGACGTTTTTCATCGGTAAAACTCCGCATACAAAGTGCGGGAACAATTAATATAAATAACCAAGGGGCAAGCACAAAAAATCCATTAAGATCTGCGAAACCTGCTTTGAGTAAATTGAAATCAGTATCTAAAAACCACAAAAACAGGTTTGATAATGTAAGGAAAAAAAATAAGGTCAGGTAGCCCAAAGGCGTACTAAAAAAAACAAACCATTCTCGTTTGACTAATGCCCACATATTATTCAAATTTTATTGTTATGGATTCTCTGTACTCTAAACCAAAAAGAGATTGTGCACTGCCTACTGTTTGGCTATTGCTTTTGTATATAGCCAATTCCAGGTGATCGGCATCGTTGAAAAGAGCTATCTTTTTTCCATCTTCCTCTCTTTTCTCCTTGGATATGTTGTAGTCGATTGCATCGCTATATGTCTCATAGACCTCTCTAAATTTTACATTTCGAGCAAAAATGGTGAATGGTCTGGATTTTCCTACTTCATTAAAAAATTTACGAGTTATGTTAGTGATTACATTACCATAATTATCTATATAAATCACTGCCCCCAAAATTTGATCACCAGTATTATTAACCACCGGTCTGAGTTCTTTGATCTCTTTGATTTGATCTATTTTTTTGCCTACGACATCCAGGCTACCTTTTCGAGAGAGGTGTGCCGCAACCCATACAAATGCCTCTAGGATTGGATAGTTAGTAGGCATTTGGTCATGGATATTGATTGCTACGACCTTATCGGCTTTAAAATCCCCTTTAACCATTGCAAAAATTCCGTTGTCTGCCCCTATGAAATAATGCCCGTCAAAATACATTATAAGGTGCTGGTTTTCAGGGGTTTTTTCGGATTCAACGCCAATGATATGAATACTGCCCTTAGGAAAAGTTTTATAGGCATTTCTAAGTATATAAGCCGCTTCGGTGGAGTTGTATGGGGTAATTTCATGGCTAATGTCAACAATTTGAGGGTTTTCTACAGTACTAAGAATCGCACCTTTTACCGCTGCTACAGCGTAATCTTTATTTCCAAAATCGGTCATTAAAGTTACTATTGGCATAGGAATTTAGTGAATAAAATTATTTAATTTTGAAACTATATATTAATCAGACAAAATTAATTTTTTTTAATTGACTATCATTTGAACGAAATAAAAATTGAACTTTCTGAGGTTAATCCTCAGGAATTTTTCGGGCAGCAAAATATCAATATTGTAAAATTAAGGCACTATTATCCCAAACTTAAGATTGTAGCCAGAGGGGCTACGCTCATGGCCTTTGGTGAAGAAGTTATCTTGGAGGAATTTCAAAGGCGTGTAAACATGTTAATCACACATTTTGGGAAATACAATCACCTAAATGAAGAGACCATAGAACATATCGTTACTGCATTTGACCCTTCGGACTTTGATCCCATCTCACATGAGGAAAATTTTATTCTCCACGGTGTTGGTGGCAAAATCATCAAAGCTCAAAGTCACAATCAACAGTTGTTGGTAGAAGCAGCAAAAAAAAACGACATGATTTTTGCTATTGGTCCCGCCGGTACCGGAAAAACATACACCGGAGTTGCACTGGCAGTAAAAGCACTCAAGGATAAACAAGTCAAAAGGATAATTCTAACTCGACCGGCAGTGGAAGCCGGAGAGAACTTGGGTTTCTTGCCCGGTGATTTCAAAGAAAAGCTTGATCCCTACATGCAACCTCTTTACGATGCTTTGATGGACATGATTCCACAAGAAAAACTAAATAGTCACATAGAAAGTGGTACCATTCAGATAGCTCCATTGGCTTATATGCGTGGACGAACTTTGGACAATGCATTTGTCATATTGGATGAGGGACAAAATACCACCCATGCCCAAATGAAGATGTTTTTGACTCGAATGGGGCGTAATGCCAAATTTATTGTTACCGGGGATCCAGGCCAGATCGACTTGCCCCGAAGAGTAATCTCAGGACTGAAAGAAGCTCTTTTGATCCTAAAAGAAACACAAGGTATCAGTATCATTACCCTTGCCGAAAAAGATGTAATCCGTCATTCATTAGTTAAAAAAGTAATTGAGGCTTACAGAAGAATAGAACACCACAATTGACTACAAGCTTGAACCATAGCCTAAACCATTGCGATTTTCATTTTCCCGGTCAGTTGTCCCACTACAAGGGCAAAGTCAGAGAGGTATACCAACTTGAGAACAATTTACTAGTCATGGTTGCCTCAGATCGGTTGTCGGCTTTTGACATCATAATGCCCAAAGGAATTCCATTCAAAGGACAAATTCTTAACCAGATCGCCACTAAAATGATGTTTGCTACGAATGACATTGTTCCAAATTGGCTCACTGCCACTCCTGATCCTAATGTGTCAATTGGCGAATGTTGTGATCCATTTAAGGTAGAAATGGTTATCCGGGGTTATCTTTCCGGTCATGCTGCCAGAGAATATAAAGTGGGGAAAAGAAGTTTATGTGGGGTAGATATGCCTGAGGGAATGATCGAAAATGACGCTTTTCCTACCCCTATCATTACCCCTTCCACCAAAGCTGATGAGGGACACGACCAGGATATTTCCAGGGAGGCCATTATAGAACAAGGTATTGTATGTGAAGCCGACTACCTGAAATTGGAGCAATACACTCGGGCTCTTTTTCAAAGGGGAACCGAAATTGCCCAAAAAAGAGATTTGATTTTGGTGGATACTAAATATGAATTCGGTAAAAATATCCATGGTGAAATTGTTTTAATTGATGAGATTCACACCCCGGATTCTTCTCGATATTTTTATGCAGATGGCTATGCAGAACGCCAAGCCCATGCAGTTCCACAAAAACAATTATCTAAGGAATTTGTTAGACAGTGGCTGATCTCCAAAGGTTTTCAAGGTCTTGATGGGCAGGAAGTTCCTTTTATGTCTGACAAATACATTAATTCCGTTTCTGATCGTTATATAGAGTTGTATGAAAACATTACCGGTGTAAGTTTTGTTAAGGCAGATACCTCGAATATGATCCAGCGTATTGAGAGGAATGTTTTGGATTTTTTAAATGAAGTGTGATTCACCTTTTAGAATAAAAATATTTTTTTGATAAAGATTTGGAATTTATGTTTTATGTATCTAAAATTTATACTATAAATTTACTCATCAATTAAATATATAATTGGAAGTGAAATGAAAGATTAGCTTATGGACTCAATACAATCTAAAGCAATTTTAATAGCTTTTACTGGGACATCCATAGGAATCACGTGGGTATTTAGTTGGTTGAACCAGGTTATTTGGCGTTTGGCATAGCGCCGTGTATTTTTTTGTATTTCTGAGATGGTTTCTTCTCGGGAGTATTTTCCTTCAAAATGATCAAACCATTCGCGATAGCCAACAGTTTGTAGAGCGGGAAGGTTTTTATAGCTATAAAGACGTTGGGCCTCCCTCTCCAGTCCATCTTTTACCATTAGTTCCACTCGCTGATTGATGTCGTTATAGAGCTTGTTACGTGGTAACTGTAATAGCAGGATTTGGGAGCCAAAAGTTCTTTGTCTGTTTGATTGACCCAAAAATGAGGAATAAGGTTTTTTTGTGGCTTCAAATACTTCTAAAGCTCTAATGAGTCTTCTAGGATTTTTTAAATCAACCATTTTGTAATAATCAGGATCTTTTTCTTTTAACAACTTTTGGAGGCTATCTAAACCATTTTTTTGGTAGAGTAATTTTACCTTAGATACAGAATCTGGTTCGATTTCGGGGAATTTATCCATGCCGTCCATCAGCGCTTTAGCATAAAGACCCGAGCCGCCAACCATGATTACATAATCATGTTTTTTGAATAGCTGTTCCAAGAGATTTAGCCCTTCCTTTTCAAATCTCCACGCATCAAAACTTTGGTGAATGCTTTTGGATTGGATAAAGTGGTGCGGTATGCTGGCTCTATCCTCTTCATTGGGAACAGCTGTGCCTATTGTCATTTCTCGATAACACTGTCGGGCATCGCAAGAAATTATTTCCGTCTGAAGTTCCTTTGCCATAGAAATGCTCAAGGCGGTTTTCCCTACACCTGTTGGTCCTGCAATATATAACAGCCGTTTATTCGACATCGTTGAGGATTTCACCGCATTGGTGGCAATATATGGCATTGTCTTTGTGTTGGGTGGTCATGCAGTGGGGGCAAGCTTGGGTATTGTGGTCGATGTTAAAGGCCTGAGATGTTAATTCTGCCGAGACAATACCAGTGGGTACGGCAATTATTCCATAGCCCAAGACCATAATGACTGAGGCGATGAATTGACCTAAGGGACTTGAGGGGGCAATATCACCATAACCCACAGTCGTCAGCGTTACAATACACCAATAGATGCTGCGGGGGATGCTGGTAAAACCACTCTCGTCGTCCTCGACCATATACATAAT
>CETK01158776.1_pt1 | contig 24271 bp, 16 predicted proteins | sample 361431 | NCBI WGS metagenome assembly CETK01 (sample SAMEA2622452, study PRJEB7988) | marine metagenome | biome: marine biome (ENVO:00000447); feature: surface water layer (ENVO:00002042); material: "saline water (ENVO:00002010), including plankton (ENVO:xxxxxxxx)" | depth 5 m | reverse complement strand
TCAGCAATCTGAATTTTCTCACCATTTTGTATGCCATGACCTACACTAATTGCACCTGCTGTAGCAGAAACAAACTGATGACTTGTTGTATCAGTAATTGCTCCTCCACCACCATTTACGTTAACAGTTATCGAAGTTGGTGTTGTATCGGTAATTTGTAGATGATTGTTATATGCAAAGTCAGCACCGCTAGGAGTTGCAGCACCTGATGCTCTAGGATAAGTTTTGTTTGTAGTATTTCCATCTCCATTATAATCACAAGTAAATGTTAGTGAATTAGGTGCAATCAATATCTCTTGTCCTATTGATAGACTATGCGAACCTATAGTCATTTGCATTTCACCAGTAATTGCATTATAAGCAATCATTGATGGTTGGAATAGAGTAGTTGCTACTGTAATTGTCATTACACCAGTTTCACCATTGTATACAGCGTTAGTTGGTGTAAATTGATTTGTAGATATGCTGTCTAATGTATGGTTTGGTGTAAATGAAGGTGTATATCCATCTAAAGCATTGATAGTAATAGTATTACTTGTAACTGCATCAACAGGAATTGCTTGAGCAACAAGTGGATCTCCTTGAATGATACCTAAATCATCAGAACCTGCATAAGTATGAGTTGTAGTATTTGTAGGAGTTGTTCCTTGTAAAACGTTAACTTCAAAACTACTATCATCTACATTACTGATAAACAACCACTTATCACTTGCAGGATCACTAGGTCTTGGATATGGATGTAGAGTTTCGTAATTATCATATCCACATCTAAATTTAATTGAATTATCTTTAATCTTGATTGGTGTACCTGCAACCATACCATGTCCAAGAGTAATTCCATCTGTAGTTGCAGAAACGAATGTATGTGCTGATGTGTCTGAGATAGCACCTTGACCACCATTCAAGTTAATAGTAATTGTATTTTCCCCAACTGACATAACTCTGATCCACTTATCATAAGCATAGTCAGCACCACTAGAAGTGTTAGCACCTGATGCTCTAGGATATGATTTCTGTGCAGTGTTACCATCTAATGTGCAAGTAAATGTTAGTGAGTTAGGAGCAAGTTTAACTTTGTTGCCAGGTACGATACCATGACCAACTTGAACTGCACCATCAAGTGCACCTACAAATGTATGGTTACTAATGTCGGTAATAGCACCCTGTCCACCATTAACATTAACAGTGATAGTGTTAGGACTTACAGCAGTAATATCTAACCATGTATCATATGCATAGTCTGCTTTTGAATTTGTTGAGTTATAAGCACCTGCTGCTCTAGGATAAGGATGAATTGTTTCATTATTATCGTTATTATAATCACAAGTAAACTTAAGTGATTCTGGAGTAATTTTAATTCTATCGTTAGTTGTTAAACTATGAGTTCCGATTGTAAGAACTAGAACACCAGTTGTAGGTGCATAAGTTGCACCACTAACATTATAAGATCCTGCATTTTGAGATATTGTTAATACACAATCACCTGTTGTTACATTATAGTTTGCAGCACTTGCAGTAAATGATTCAGTTGGAATAGAAACTTTAAGTACACCTGATACTGGATTATAAGTTGTTCCTGTGCTTACAGTATGTTCAGCAACTTTAGATCTAGGATATAGATGTTTAGTAGCATCACTATCCATATCACAAGTCATTACTAATGAATCAGGAGCAAGTTTAACAGTATAATTTGCTTTCTTAACACAATTATTAACTGCACTTACAAAGGTATGTGTATCAACGTTAGTTGATGGAACCTTATCTAATACTTGAACATCAAAAGTATCTGTAGTTACGTTAAATATTGGAATCCATTTGTTGCTAACTGGATCAGTTGGACGTGGATAAGTTTTTTGTGCAGCAGTTCCAGTTGCACCACCATAAGGACAACTTAGTGTAATACCATTATCATCAATCTTAATTTTTTCTCCATTAGAGAAGTTATGACCTGCAATAGTCAAAGTCATTATACCACTAACAGGATTATATGCTACATCTGTTGGTGTATGTTGTGTTGGAGCAGCATAACTATGAGTTCCAATATTTAATTGTAACGCACCAGTAGAAGCATTATAAGTTGCAGCTGATGGAGTAAACGCCTTAGTTGGAGTTGCACCAACGTTTATGGTAACAGTGTTATCACGTTTTGTAATACCATCTTTAACAGCTCGTACAAATGTATGGGCATATTGACCTGTAGGACTTGCAGCACCAACAAATAATGTAAATGTATGATCTGTAACTTGCTTAATTCTTAACCATCTAGCAGCAAATGGATCTTTAGGTCTAGGATAAGAATGCTCAGTCTTATTACCATCCTTAGAACATGTAAAGACTAATGAATTATTCTCCAATCGTAGTTCAGTTCCAACTGTTAAACCATGATTTAATATAGTAATAATTAATAATCCTTCTGCAGTATTATAAGTTGCACTTTGAGCAGTCATTCTAACGCTACCATTACTCCAAATTGGAATAGCAGTATCATAAACATTATCATCAACTCTAGGATAAGAATGAACAGTTGCATCATTATCTTGTGAGCATGTAAATGATAATGCATCTTTAGCAAGTTTTAGTGTCTCACCAGATCTTGTTAAACCATTAACTTTAGAACGAACAAATGTATGAGCAGTTGTGTTTGTAGAAGGTGTAGAAGTTAGTACTTGAACATCAAATGTTGTATGAGTTACATTAGAAATAGGTAACCATTTATTATAGTAAGGATCTGTAATTCTTGGATAAGTGTGTTCAGTAGCATTACTATCCTCAAGACATGTAAATGTTAGAGAATCTCTATCAAACATGACTCTATCACCAATATGTAATCCATGCTCAACTGTAATAGCATTATCAACTGCAGATCTGAATTTATGTTTATAATTACCACCAGTAATTACAGCACCTGCTAGAGAAGTCTCATATGTATGAGTTGTTGTATTACTTGAAATACCAACATTAAGAGTAATAGTTGTTCCAGTTGTACCAGTTATTTCAATAGATTGTTCATATGATTTGTCACGTTTCTGTTGAATTACACCTGCAAAACTTACAAAAGTATGATTAGATGTATTTGTAGATGGAGCAGTATCTAATACTTGAACATCAATAGATTCTGTTTGAACATTACTTATTTCAATCCATCTATCACTAATAGGATCATAAGGTCTAGGATATCTGTGCTCAGTTGCATTATTATCTAAGTCACATGTAAATGTAAGTGCATAATCAGGAATCTTAACTTTATCACCATCCTTCATTCCATGTCCTTGAGCAATACTAAATGTTACTACACCTGTGGTTGGATTATATGATGCATCGCTAGGAACATGTTCATCAATTAAAGGTCTTGGATAATAGTGAACACCTGCACCATATGTGCATCTAAATCCAATACTTTGAGTTGCTATTCTAATAGAAGTACCTTGTGCTAAACTATGATTTCCAATAGTCAACTCCATATCACCATTGTTAGGATTGAATGTTGCATTGGAAACATCGTAAGTAACGATAGGTGACTTACCAACGTTTACAGTAAATGATGTGTCAGTTACATGAGTAACTTCTAATGCTGTATCACGTGCAGGATCGGTTGCTCTTGGATATGCGTGATCTGTTGCGAAATCATCTTGAGAACATCTAAATGTAATACCATCATTAGCAATCTTAATTCTTTGTCCAGTCTTTAAGTTATGTGTTCCAGTATAGATTTCTAAATCACCACTTGTAGGACTATAATCAGCATCATGAACATCATATTGATCATTACCAATGCTCACTGTCATTACACCACTAGTAGGATTATAATCTGCATTAGAAACAGTGTATTTGCTACCTGGTCTTAGGTCATTATCACCAATGTCCATAGTTAAGAAACCAGTATTAGCATCATAATCTGCAGATGTTGCAGTAAAGTTAACTGTTGGAGATGTTCCAACATTTACACTAAAGTTATCATTATCAATCTTCGATACTTCTAACCAGCCTTGGTTTGCTGGATCATCTGTTCGAGGATAACTCTGTGATACTACATTACCATCACAAGTACAAGTCATAGTAATAGAATTAGGTTCAAACTTAATTCTATCTCCAGTCTCTAAGTTATGCCCAACAGATTGAATAGTCAAAACACCAGTGGTAGCAGTGTATCCTGAGTCTGTTGCTGTTATAGTTCTAGGAGCCGCGAGTCCATGACTTGCAGATGTTATCTCCATGTCACCCATTGATGGATGATAGTCGATTGCAGTTGGAGTAAACTTAGTTAATGTCTGAGATGTATAACCATCAAATGTAATAGAAGTATCATATTTCTGAATTAAACCATGATCACCTTTAGTACTCCAAGGAACATTATTGACAATATACTTAGCAAGTTTATCTAAAATCTTATAAACAAAGACTGTCATAGAGACATCATCTTCTACGTTTACGATTTGAATTGGATTTACTTCTCTATTAACATAGTATGAAGATGCTTTCCACATATGATGGTTACTACCATTACGTAAGTCATCTACAAGAGAATCAATAACATCTCTTACATCATCTTCACAATCAACTTCGCTTCCCTTAACGCTATGAGCAGGGAATACTTCTTTCATAATATAAACTGTTTCTTGAGCAAGGTATTCCTTGTTCATTAACATTAAATCTGCAGCGTTAAGATATCTGTGACTCTTAGTAGTAAATCCTGCAGGTGCAGCGTTAGATGATTGATGTGTCTTTAAAATAGCATCATTATTAATGTATTCAGTCTTAGTAAATGATTCACCACCAGACCAATCTTCAGTAGAAGTTTGACCATCAGCACCATCAAAGTGACATAGTACCTTTGTATCAGCATCACCTTGGAATATTCCATTAGGAATATTGAATGGTGCTGTTTCATAACGTGAGACAACAGAATATCTAAACTCGTCAATATGACCAGTCATACTGTTAAGACCAGACAAATCAGATCCAAGTCTTATAGGTCTGTCTAGTGTATAGTTACTACTATCAGTTCCAGTTCCTATCTCAACTCCATTAGAGAAGATCTTAAGAGTAGTTCCAGTTCTTTGAATTACAAGGTGATACCAAATATCATTGTTTAGAGCATTTCCACCAGATGTTGCTATATCCGATCCATTAATATTAACTCTAACTTGTGCTGCCTGTAAGTAAATTCTAAGTGCAACTTCAGTAGCACTTGTTCTCATATCAAGTAGAGTTTTAGTATCTACTAATGATGTTGCATCTAAACGAACTTGAAACTCAATAGTATAATCACCTGTACCACGAGTAAACTCAGATGATGCAGGAATTTGAATATAATCATTGGTTGCAGCGTCAAGTAGTAATGATGACTCACCAAATCTTTTTTGTGCAGTATCTAATTGAGCACTATTAGAGAAGTTAAACTGATGATAATCAGCACCACCTCTTAGTGATCTACCAATTTTACCAAGATATATTGTATTACCTGCAAAGTCAAATCCAATAACTTCTGCTTTAGTATCTCTAGTTCTAACTGTTTGACCTACAGAGAATAAACCAGTTCCTTGCTTCTCTTTAAATGTTAGTTTTCTAGACTTACCAGACTCACCTGCAATAAATGTACCTACATTATTACCATAATCTAGTTTGTAATTTCTAATCATCTCACCTACAGCTAATGCACCTGATGCATTATCATAAGGAATTACAATTTGACTAACAAATTCATTGGCAGGGAATTGAGAGTCAATATCAGTAGAGAATGTTTCAAAATCAACTACACTAATTGTTGATATTGAAATATCATCTAAAACAATATTTGGATATGTGATAGATGTAACTCTATTGAATAATAGACCAAAGAATGAAGATCCTTCTGAAATATTAACCTGTCCAATAAATTCTTGAGTAACAGGGTCTTGGAATGTTGATGTAGCAGTTAATTTTGCAACTACATTAGATTGAGCACCAATAATAACATCATTAAGTTCAAGATCAAATAAACCAGGTGTAGACTGATAAGTTCCAGTAGTCTTACTTAAAGTTAATTTGTCATTTACATTAACTACAGTTGAATATACAGGAGCATCTTCTGCCTGTGTTGCTGCAGTAGTACCTAATTGTCCTCTAGTTACTTCTAATATAGTAGAATCATTATTCTCAGTAATTCCAGTAACATTTACAATTTCAGAACCGATTTGATAATTATTACCAAGAACAAATGATCCACTAGGAGGTGGAGTATCAGGATCAGTAGAATATATCTTATCCATGACTACTTCAATAGCAGCAGTTGAAGGTCCTACACCATAACGAAGTTGACCAAGTGGAGCTTCTGCACCACCTGCCAAGTTAATTGCTTCAACTTTAGCAGTTTGTCCAGTAAGGTTAGTTACTTGCTCACCAAATACAAATAATCCAAGATTAGAAATAGGTGTTACAGAATCATAATTAGCAATAAATCCTGTAGCAGAGTTACTTACCAATTCACCAAAAACAAATTCTGTCCCTTCTGTGAAGAATCCTCTAATATTATTACCAACAACACTTGTGACAGTAAATCTAGATCCAGATGTCTGTCCACCCATTGAGTTACCTATAAGTGGGAAGATACCACTAATATTAGTAAATGTAAGTTCAGATATATCAATTTCGTCAATAGTAACGTTTACATACTTAACACTAGCAGGTGGTTGTGGTGGTTGACTGAATACAATAGAATCACCTAGAATCGAGAATGATGTCTCAGGAGTTTGAGCAACACCATTTAAAATAATCATTAACTGATTAGCATTAGCAACTACGTTTTCACCATTAACTGATAGTGGGAATTGAGTTCTAACACCATCAAATAGATTAGATATATCATCAAGTCTTTGTACAACAGATGTTAAAATATTTTCTGAAGATGTTAATCTCTTCTGTCTGAATAATACTTCTGAATTATTGAACTGCGAGTATACTGGTTCAACTAGAGAGAAACTTTGAATATTAGGTACAATTGCTTCTCTTGCTAATTCAACAGACTTAGTAATCTGGAAATCAGTTTCCTTGTTAGGAATTTGACCATAATCAGATAGATTTAATTCACCAAATACTTTAAATGATGCAGGGTGAACGTTCTTAAGTAATATCTCTTTCCACTCTCCGATAGAAACAGCAGACTTAACAGCATATGAGAAGTCTTGATAATAGTAACTATCTTGAATCTTCTGAATAATTTCAGATGGTTTACCAATATCATCAATAAATTGACCTGTTGTTTTAGTGATAGAACCAATTTCAAGAACACCACGAGCAATCTTAAGATCACTAATGATACCAGATGATTTAGAAATAACACCTGTTATTCTTTCGTTAGCATTAAATTCACCAGTATAATCAACAATCTTAATAACTCTAGGTCCTACCTGCCAACCTCGGTTAGTAGAAACAAAACCTTGTGCAGTTGCAGTTTCAAGAGTATCACCTTGATATACCAGTTCACCCTCTAAGAATGTAGAAGTAACAACGTTTGCTTCAGCAGCACCACCAAATGATTCAGTTAATATTGTTTGACGACCAGTTCCTGCGTTAACAAATTGAATAGAATCACCTAATGCAGCGTTAGCAGAAGTAATAGCAATTTTTAACTGGTTTTCTTCTAGAGAATTAGCAGTACCTGCAATAGCATAATATGTGTTAGTAGAGTTCAAACGACCAATAGCACCTGCTGCTAATGGGAAGTCAGCACCATCTCCAGTATCAGTAACAGTTAGAGAAACTTCAGCACCATTTTGAATACCATGTGGGAAAGCAAACTGTAGTAATCCTAAGTCAAGGTTAACAACATAGTTAAAGGATGATCTTAAAGATACAGTAGGAGCAGATGAATAACCTGAACCAGGATCTTTAACAATAACATCATCTAAACGACCATTCTTAATAGATGCTTCAGCAGTCGCATTTGCTCCACCACCACCTGTAATAACAACAGCAGGTGCCTGTGAATATCCAGAACCTGGATCTGTAACTGTAATACTATCAAGTATACTTGTGGATGTTAACTGTGCGTTAATTGGGAATGAAATCTCAGGACGTAAAGTATAGTCATGAGGATAATCATATCCAAAGTTATTGTTCTGTAATTTCTTAATCTTACCAACTTTAGTTCCTTTAGTAAAGACAGAAGCACCAGTTCCTGCAGGAGGTATGACAACATTCAGATCAACACCAGAACCTGTTAAACCTGCTCCAAGAATACCTGATATAGATTCAACATCAATACTTGCAGTAGTATATCCTTTACCTGGTGATGTAACTACAACTTCTTGTATTTGACCAGGAATTGTTACACCCTCATCATCAGTTCCATCAGCAACAGTAATAGCAACAAATCCACCTTCTCCATCACCTGCAATAGGAACACTATTATAAACACCTACAGCATATTCAGTACCTGGTGCATCAATTTGAACTCTCTCAATCTGTCTAGATGATTGAATTGTTGTGACAACAGGTAATCTAGTATAGAAACCACCAGGATTAACAATACGTATATCACTGATAGAACCAACTGCCTTTAATGAACTTGTGCTATAAGATGTATTGATAACGTCAGCATTTCCTTCTGGTTCATTAGCAAGTGGGAATTTGAATGTATCAGCACCACGAGTAATAGTTGCACCAGATATAGAACTAATAGTAAAGTTTCCTACGTAAGGAGAATTAACAACATCTAAGTAACTAGATTTAATAACAGGAGAATCATCACCTGTTCTAGATGGGTCAAAGTAGTAAGAAATGTTAGTAACAATATCATCATCAACTTTTAACTTAACAGTAGGATTAGGAACACCCTGACCAGTAACACCAGGTGTACCTACTCTTTCAATAGAGTTAAATGAGTATTCTAGTTTGTAAAGATTATCTTTAGAGAATGATAAGTTACCACCTGCCATAGAAGAATGACTGACATCAAACAGATATTGATGTCCATAATACATCTTAAGAACAGGAGATTTGACGTAAATATTGACCTGACCTGAGTTTGTAGCTGGTGATGTTAAAGCAGCGTTAGGTAATTTGTAAGTAAATTCAACAGGACTTACAACAGTATGAACTGGGAAAGCACCATCATATTCATCATATACAAGACTGTTATAAGTTTGTGATGGGTTACCATCAATATTAACCATCTCACCCTCAGTGAGGTAGTGACTACTTCCAGTAACAATATAAACTTCATCACTATTAGCAACTGCAGTTGCTTGTATAATTCTTCTAAGAGTTGCTATTAGAGTAATCTTAAGAACACCAGTTAGATTTTGAATTTGTGCAGTTGTATATTCAGCATTGTAACTAATATCACCAGAGTTAATGTTAATAACAGATCCAACAATATAAGGTGAACCACCTGCAACTTCGTCAATTCTAATAGAATAATCGTCATCAGTATATGGTTTGAATCTAGTCAACTCATCCATATTGTTTGTACCGCCCTCTGGATGATTGAAATCGTTAAGATCAATATCAAATAAACCTGGTGTAGTATTGTTTAATTGTGCAAATGTAAATGTAAGTTCATTGATATCATTAGGTATAGGTCCTACAATTCCATAAGTGCTTTGCTCACTAAACTGTTCTGTAACAATATAACCACTATTGAGATCATCAGACCAAGTATTATTATTAACTGCAAGATATATTTTTCTATTAGTAACATCTTGTCTAATAATGTATCCACTATTTTGGAATACTCCTGAGTCATTGTTAAGTCTTAATTTTGTTCCTGTGGTAAATCTAAACTCTTGATTAAGAGTAAGTTCTTGAATATTATCAATCTTAACTGTAGGTGTGACTTTAAAGTAGTATCTGTCCTTAACATTAGCAGTAACTCTTAATTTTTGAGAACCTGGTGAAGGAACAGTAGCAGTTCTAGAACTCCAAACATCTTGAAGATATGTCAATGTGCTAGAATCCTGAGTCATTGTGGTATCAGCATCATCAAAGTCTAAGTTCTGGAATCCTGCTTCTGCTAAAGCAAATCCTGTATTATTAACAGTTAGTTCTCCTCCATCTACAAATGCTATAGATGTTCTAGTAAATCCAATCTGTGTATTAGTTTGTGCTGTTTGTGTACCTAATCTTGCTGCATCAGCATTTTTATCAATCTTAAAACCCCAACCGACATAATCAATATAATCATATTTGTTTGTGTAAATAGAGAACCATGATGTATCTTGCCAGTTAAATCCTTCGTTAAATTCACCTGCAATAGGATAGTTAGTTACATCATTAGGAACTGTAGGAGTGACTGCTCTGTTTCTAATGCGAAGATTATCTACATGATATTGACCTTGCTCATTAGAACGGAATTGACCTGTTGTTCCATTTCTACCAGGAATATTACCAATATATAAGTTTTGATTCTGGAATGCAGTATTATCAATAGTTCCTTGAAGAACTTGTATACCATTAACATATGCAGTGTATTGACCTTCAGATTTAGTCAGTGCAATGAATTGCCAAGTATTATCAGCAAACATTGTTGTAACTGCAGATTGAAGAGCACCAGATGCAGAGTTAAGTGCAGTTCCATTTGCAGTAACAACTAACTGCATTTCTCCAGATGAAATATCATAATACAACCATAAACCACCTGTGCTCAAGGTAGCATCACCGATTGCTATTAATGTTTGTTGTGTTTGACTATGTGTATTGTTATTACCAACAGCATCTTTATACAACATAAACTCAATAGTCCAGTCGTTAGTCAGTTTAGTTCCTAAATCAGAACCATTAATTTGTATTGCTGAATTTACCCAAGTAGTAGGAGTAACGGTATCTTTTCCTAGTATTTGTGCATATCCATTAGTACTATCAAATTTTAATGAATTACCCTCACCTAGGAATGTTGGAGTGTAATGACCTGTAGTATCTGCAGTTTCACCACTTGTAAATGGTAGTAATAACTCATTTCTATTCCAAGAAGTTTGACCATATACATGAACATCACCAGAACTGTCAGGGAATAATGTATGTGCAGTCAATCCCTCAATATTATTAACATCAAACTTATTATTAGTATGACTCTTAATTAAACCATTATATCCAATTTTAACTACATCAACAGTTAATTCACCATCTGTATTCTGATACTTGTTAATTGCAACATTAAGATCACCAAATATATCAATGTGACTTCTCTTAGCAACATCTATGGTATATCCACCAAGAACTCCATAACGATAGTTCCAAAGAGTTTCACCATCAACATTGAATTTACCAACCCAGAATCCATCTTTAGTTGTATTATCTGCCTTAAGTCTAGTTGTAGCAGTAATATAAAGTTCACTAAACTCATCTATTGTAAGACTTGTATCCATAAAGGAATACAAGGTATTAGTTAATTGCTTATTCCATACAAGACCAATTTCACTAGTGCCTACATTTGCTTTACCAATACCTGTATCAACTGATGATGCATTAGGACTTGTAGCAATTTCAAATGTATAGTATATGTCAGTTCCATTTACAAGTAAATCTGTAATTTTTTCAGAAACATTTACAGAAGTAATTTTTCTCTTAACAGCAAAGTTACCAAGTGTGTCTACAACAGCAATGTAAGCATCAAATGGATTACCAGAGTTTGTATTAGTATGACCACCAATAATAAATCTAGTATCTGAATATTTTGCTATAGCACTAACATTATCAGAACGAGTAGAACCAGATATACCTGCATACGCTTTCTGATACTGTAAACTAGCACTCAATCCGTTATCTGCTTGTGTATACTTACAAAGAACAACATCAGGGTTATATGCCTCTAGAATATTTGAGTTCGGTCTATTGTGACCAACACAATAAATATCCGCACCATCTACTAATATTCTTTCAAATTCTACTTCTTGTTGACCATCAGTACTCTTAATTGTCTTTTCCCAGTCTTTAACACCAGTAGCAGATAGTTTTGATACAAATGCTATAGTATATCCAAAAGAATCTTTTGTTTTACCACAAATGTATATTTCCTTAGCATCATTTACAAATACATCATTAACCTTAACATAATCATTACTTTCAATCTTAGAAATATAATAATCTGCTTTTTTGTATATTTGTGGGTGTGATAGTATAACTCTTGGGTTTGTAGTATAATTTTGACCAGAGTTAGTGACATTAACTGAAGAAATAGATCCTACAGAAGATACAACCGCTTCTAATGCAGCACCAGTTCCATCTCCATCAAGAATTATTGTAGGAGGTAATTCGCTATTATATCCAGAACCCTGCTGATCAATAACAATCTCTTCAACACCTTTAATCTGTTTAACAACAAAAGTTTTGTTAGTGTTGTTCATTATAGGTGTGTAGTCAACTACAACATTATCTCCAACTGTCAAGTTGTGTGGATTTTGAGTTTTTAAAACACCATAGTTAAGACCACCAATACTTTCAAAACCATATGTAGATACTGGTTCACCTTGAATATGTGAAACACGTGCAGAAACACCAGTACCATCAGTATCTGTGTTATCAAATACCAAACGGTCATTAACCTGATAAGATGAACCAGGATTCTCTACTGTAAACCCAGTTACAGAAGCATCTTCAAACTTAGTAATTGTTTCAACTTCAATATCAACCTTAGAGTCAAACTTAACTTTAGGGAAGTAATCAAATAACTGTAAAGGAGATTCTTCAAAGATTTGATCTGGATCATCTATCTCATCCTGAGAGATCACAGCGTCCCTATTCTCATCTTCTACTTCAAATAGGAGTAATTCACCATCTTCAGTAGTTAGAGCGTTTGTAGAGGCATTTGGTGCTCTCTCAACGTCAATATCAACGTTCTCATATGGATCACGATATCTAACAACACCTGTAGGAATATTCTGTTGTGTTGCACCGTCATTTAAGTTCCAAGTATCAACAACAGAGTTAAAACTAGGACCTAAAACGTAAGGGAATACTGGATTACCTTGGTCAGTAGTGTCAATAGTAACGAAGTAACAGTATCTACCACCAGGAAACTCAGGTGTCTTACAGAAACGACCATTGTACTGATCAAGATCACCTAAACCAAACACATACTCATAATCTTCCACAAAGTTACCTGCTGGCTCATCAACAAGTAAAGGACCTGCATTTCTAGAGGGATAAGGATTAGTAACTACATCATATACAAGTTCTGTTTTCAGACGATATGAAGAGTTTAATCTATTAATAGCAGATGCTTGATCTGTAGGATCAGCATAACCGTAAGGACCGTATATTGGGTTACCATCAAATGCCCATCCAACAATAGGAGAGTGATTTAACTGTTCTGCCTGTTCAACTACATTTCCTACAGTTGGTTCTTGTAAATTATCACCAAGAACATATCTTAGTCTCTGTGGGTTTGATAAGTGAGCATATTCACCACCATACTGATTATTATATCCTTCAAATACTCCACCCTTTGCAGTATCTAATGCACTAGTTGCTTGTAAGTTATATGTCCACTGGAATACATTTGCTGTAAATAATGCACCTTGACCAACAGAAGTCAAGTTAATAAGTGTAGTTCCTTGAATATATCCAATACCTCTGTTGAGAATCTCAACACTTGTTACTCTACCTGCGTTTTCTCCATCAATATCAATACCTGCTCTTGCAACAGCACCAAAACCATCACCTTGAATACTTACTATAGGAGCAGTTGTATAACCAGATCCTGCAGAAATAATAGCGATTGATATAATACGACCATTCTGTACAATTGCCTGAGCAACAGCACCTGATCCAGAACTCAATGTTACATCAGGATTTGATGTATATGAAGCACCACCACTTGTTACAGCAATAGATTGAATAGGACCTCTGACGTTTGCAGTTGCAGTTGCACCAGTTCCACCACCTCCAACAATAGTAATTGAAGGTTGTGAAGTATATCCTGTTCCTCCAGAATTGATTAGAATACGTGAAACAACACCTTTAGTGATAATAGCAGTTGCAGCAGCTCCAGACCCGTTACCACCGACTATAGAGACCAATGGAGAGGATGTATAACCAGTTCCTCCAGTAAGAACTTCTACTTCACTAAGAGAACCGTTAACAACAACAGAACCTGTTGCACCAGATCCTCCACCACCTGCAATAGTAATATTAGGAGGTGACGCAGCATCATAGTCTTGACCAACGTTAGTGATCGTAATATTAGTTACAGCACCAAATGTTTTGAAGAAAGCTGACTTGTATGACCATATAGAAACACCATTAACCCAAGTTCCAACAGGACCAGGATTAATTAAGTTTTTTGTAGATATAGTTTGAGCAGTTCTTGGGAATCTGTTTAATTTTCTTTGGTTGCCAGGTAATAACGCAGAACCAGGAAAAGGACCTATCTCATAGTTAGGAATACCTGTAGAAGCAACGTAAACGTAATTATCATTGAAGAATGTATTCTGAACGTTAGTGGTGTACGAACCAATAGCAGTTAAAATCTGTTCACTTGCTGATTTACCTTTATTAAGGTCAATAGAAACAAGAATATTACCTTGAGGTATAACACCGCCTGGTTGAGGAAGTTGATATTGGAATACAGTTGTAGAATCTCTTGATGTAACTAAGAATGTTCCATTATAGATGATTGGGTTAGCACCATAGATGGTAACCTGATCTCCAACTAGTAGACCATGTGGGTTTGCACAGGTTACAGTAGCAGCTTGATCATTAATACCACCAAATGTAATTCCCTCTACAGAAATTAATTTTTTAACGTTATACAACCAAGTTGTAAGTTCTGAACTAACGTCAGTTCCACCCAACTTAGAAATTGCTAGTTTATCGCCAGGTAAGTAATAAGAACCAGTGTCAGTAAGAGTTGTTTGTTGAGCATCAACGATACCAACAACGTTCATGACTACTTCTTGAGCAGTTCCTTTGTTAACATAGACTTTAAAGTTGGATTTTACTTCAGTAGCAGAATCCCAGTCCTCAACTACACCATTTACTGATCTAGTACACTCAATGAACTGGTTTAATGATTTTTCCTTATATTGAATAAGTTCTGCTCTATCAGATGAACTACCAATCAAAAATTCACCGTTTCTTTCTGGCCAACCGATTGTAGAGTCAACAGTTATGATACCTTCTGTTTGATCAAGAGGTTCTGCTAGTTTTGTCTTATAAGGAACAATAAAAGTTCCATCAATAGTTTCTTCTGACAGAATTAATTCATATATCTCAACTTCTGATGTTTTAATTGAAATAAAGTTTTCTACGAGTGCACTTGCTTGTCTGATGTTTTCATCAGCAATATCAGCATCTTGAGTTAAAAGACCATCTCTAATATTAGCAGGATCACCACTTACTATAGTTGCACGGAGAATTGTATCAATAGACCATGTTGCAGCAGATGGTTTAATGATTTGATCTTTAGGATATGATATATTAACTTGCTCACCGTAAAGAAGTTTGAAAAGATATGCAATACTATAAGAAGTTCCTTTACAACTGTAAAAGTCTTTAATAGTCTTGATTGCAGTCCTTACGTCTATTGTTTTATAATCTAACGCAGGAACATCTGGTAAGAACTGTTCCGTGTACTTATCAAGCAATCTTTTAACAAATAGAGCGTCAAGACACTTAACAGGAGCATCTATACCATGTGAATGAGCAGCAGTTTCATTAGTGAATACAGCATTACCAGTCTGAGTATATGCAGTAATAGCACTTGCAGCTCTAGCACATCCAATAAACTGTGCTTTTGTATATCCTGATCCGTTTTGGTTAATATTAAAACCAGTAACTTCGTTAACACCTATAGTTGCAGATGCTTCCGCTTCTGGAGGTGCTTGAATTACAACAACAGGAGGATTAGTTTGACTATATCCTCTTCCAAACTCAGTAACGTTAATATCAGTAATTCTACCATTGAAAATAGATGCTACCGCTTTAGCACCACTTCCACCAATAAATGTTCCTCTATCATCTATTCTATTATCAACAATGTAAACGGAAGGTATATCTTCATAACCGCCACCACCGTCTAAAAGTTCAATAGAAGTAACTCTTCCGTCAGTATCAACAATAGTTTCTAAAACTTGTGCACCAACAGGATCAATAATCGCTATTCTAGGTGTAGAAGTATATCCTTGTCCCGCATTTAAGATTTCAAGTTGTGATACAGCACCGTCAACTAAATGTGCCTTAATATTTGCTCTAATAGGTGATTCACCTGTAGGTTCATCAACATAAACGATAGGTGGAGTAGTATATCCAAAACCACCATAGGTAATTTGAGGAACCATACTAACAGATCCATTTAGGATCTGTCCTGTGCCTAGTGTACAACCTCCTGGTTGTCTAAAAGTGATTCTAGGGGTAAATGTATACCCTGACCCAGAATTGACCACCTCAAGACCAGATACAGCACCATTAGTAACAGTTGCCTTTAAAGTTGCTTGTTGAGAACCATCTAATGTTGGAGATTCAACTTGAACTACTGGAGGGTTGGTTTCACTGTATCCAAAACCACCATTCAATAGAGAAAGAGTTTTAACACCATTTACAAGAGCAGTTGCAGATGCACCTGTTCCAGTATCGGAATTAATAGAAACTTGAGGAGGATACTGAAATCTATATTGAGTACCTGAATTATTAACAGTAATTCCAGTAAGAGTACCCGCATCACTAATTTGAGCATATCCAACAGCATCTTTACCAAATGAGGGTATAGGTGCTTCAATAGCGTAAAAATTAAGTATTCTTCCGTTTAATGGAGCTTCTTTGAATATAAACTGGTCACCATCAATGAAAAAGTCAATTTTAGGAATCAGTAACTTGTTATCATAGATTGCAAGAACATATTCATCTACAGTAGGTTCATACCTTATTCCGTTTCGTGTAATAGTAAACTGTCTTTTGTTCTCACCAAATGCACCAGAGATATTGTCCATAGCAACAATATCATTTTCAGTAAAACCATTTAAGTAAGTAATGGAAGTAAATGCTGCGTCATCTGCTACAACTCTTGCTCTTGGAGGAGTAGTGAATACAATATGATCACCATCAATAGTATAATCAACATTAGGTAGTAACCAATCACCATACACTCTTACAACCAAATGTTGTGCAGATGGAGGTCCTACAGGATTAGATTGTGATAGTAATGGAAATCTTGATGTAGTGCCATCAAAACTAGTTAAAGGACTTGCTAGTTCAGACCACTTTAATTTTACCTGGTCGTAATTAATGCCAGGTGTTAATGCAATGTTAGGAGCAGGTGTAGTGCTCTCATAGAATATTACTTCATTATCTACTAATATTGTTCCATTCTTCTCTAAAAAACTACCTACGCTCTCTACAACAATCTTATCACTAGTAGAAGTGATTGATTCTCTAACTTTCGTAGAACCATCTAAAATACTGATGTCTAATTTATCAATGTCAAGATATCCTAGAAAATTGTTTAAAATATTTTGACCAAGACCTGTTTTTTCTTGAGAAGCATAATAGTACTCAAGAAAACGGTTGAAGAGGGGATAATCTGACTCTACGAAATCTGGTGTCTGGGAGACAACCGCTTGTGATACCTTGTTAATATTCGTCATCTACTCTAGTAAGAGGCGGTGGTTAAGTTGGTTGTGCTTGTTGTTGATGATTGGGTCACTGCAATAGTTGATGGTATTTGATCAAAAACTCTTGGTGTCAAACTATTTAGTGGGATAGTTGGAGGAGGTGGTGTTCCTACAGGTGCTACAGTTATTTCTGGCAACACAATATTAATAATTGTACCTGGAGTAGAAGCAGGAATACTATTTGAGTTAGCAGGAATGAATTGAACTGGAATTTGTAAATCTACTGGAAGTAAAGTAGAATCAGTTACAGAACCCGCACCTGTTGTACTGTTAGTAACATTTATACCTGCTGCTGCAATATTTTCACCCGCACCAATAATTGATACAGGACCGAAAGCAATTTCACCTGTATCATAGTTACATGTACCTGCAGTATTATTAGTATAGATTTTTCTTGTTCCTGTATTGTAGTAAGTTCTTAGATTTCCGTATCCATCATCCTCAAATTGTTGATCAACACCAGGTCTATCTGCTGTTCTAAAAGATCCAGAGAGTAGAATAGGTTCTTTAGGATTACTTCCGTCACCGCCATCTTTAGATGGAGCACTATTATAGAGTGCAGAACCAGTTGAGATTGTGTAAGTATTAGTTTGATTGGTAGTAGGTCGTATGTATCTTAGTATTGTGGTTTGAAGTGATACGTCACTCACACACTTGTCTGATAGAGTAATCGCCTTTTCAAATTGAGATGACCTAAATGTAGAGTTAAAGTTATTAATCTCAGTCTGTGTTGCCCAGTCTTCTATTGCTTGAGATACATTTGTTTTAATAGTTGATGTATCACTTCCGCAACCTGTGTCATACTGAACAAATACTTTTGGATAAATGTATACATTTTCGGGATCAATGACTACAGGATCAATAGATGCCATCGCAAAATTGCGTAAATCCGCAGCAATACTCTTTTTAGTCTGATCATTGAGCAAAGATCCTGTCTTTGTCTTAATAGCAATGTAAACTTTACCGTAAATTGGAGGATTTAGTGAATCTCCACCATATGCAACTACGGAATGTGCATTATCATACACTTTTTTAGTAATGATTGCATAATCTTGTGCGGTAACTGCTCTATATTGAGAAGAGTAGTACCTTGGAGCGTTATATTTGATAGATTCTATAGATTCAGCACTCTCACCAAAACCAGACTTTTCATTCAAAGTCATAGTTACATCTGATCCAGTATAGTTTCTATCCAAACTATCCTGTAATCTACCAATAAAACCAAATATATTAACATCATTTGCAACTTCACCATCAGTAACAAGATATTCTAGAGTAACAACCTCACCATCACTTAATGCTCTACCAATACTGTCATCTCCAAACTTTAATTCATAACGCATATCTTCACCTTCATGAACGAAGAATACACGAGATGTAGAAGAAAGATTGCTTATAGTATCTACTCTATTATATAAGTCAGAAGTTGTAGATGTTTCTGATGCTCTTACTTGAACTGATAAAGTAGAAATATCACAGTTCTCTGAAGGAATTTTATAAATTTGAGAAGCAAAGGTATTAACAGTATATGAAAAGTTAAGAATAGTTCCTTGTTTGACAACTATGTTACTAAATGTTGCAACTCCAGTAGTAGGATCAACAGATTGTGTAACATCTGACATGATATTCCACATAAATGAACCACCCTGTAACACAACACCTTTCTTCAAGGTAACTGTACTAGGAAACGCATCACTTGTTTGTTTACATTGAACATTGAATGATACAGTCGCTCTAGAAGCAACTATAGAGGTAGGAACATAGTTTAGTAGTTTTGCTATATTAACGACGTTATCTCTTACTGTAGCAGACGGTAAGAATGCCTCATTCATTGCCATATTAGCGTTGAATGATGTATAATAGGTATTATATGCTAAAGTGTCGATAAGATACGACAGAGCAGCACCTTCAAAGTCATAATCGGTAAACTCAGGTCTAGTTCTTAGATATGATTTGATTGAGGCTTTGATATCACCAAAATCTAATGCTGTTAAATTATTTGGTTGCATTACTCAGGTCTCTGCAAGATGAAATTGACTGTTTCCACAATAGGTTGACCTACAATTCTATACTCAACCGTTACATCAAATTGATTAGTTTCTTCGTTAGGACTAACCTTAACACCCTGTATGGTAATCCTAGGTTCATACTGTCCTAGAGTATTTATTATCTCATCCCTAATAGAATCTGCTGTAAACGGATCCATCGGTTCAAAGAGTAATTCATATACACCAGAACCTATCTCAGGTTGAAACAACTTTTCCCCCTTTTGTGTAAGTACTAAATTTTTGATTGCTTGTTTAATGGCATTCTCATTTTTCACCACAGCAGCATCCTTAGTGAAGGAATTTAATAAAAAACCTACACCAATATCTTTGAAACCACGAGAGAGGTTATCTTTATTACCTCTTATCTCTTTAATTGCCATTATACCTTATAGAAAGTGTAACTCAAGAATAATTCTTCACCTTCAGCAATAGGTCTTATTACCTTTACATAATATTTTTTTATAGATTTATAGTGCGTTTTAGTCAAATTATACATTTTTTCGACTCTTGGACATAATTTCTCGCAATTTGGAACGTCACTATGGTTTATGAACCCTCCTAAAGGAGTTCTAATGATTTCATCTGCGATAATTATGTGACTCATACCTAATTCTGTGCCAACTGGAAGAGATTTATTAGTAAATACTCCTTGACCTGCCACAGGTGAGGTCGAAATGTACAATCCGTCAGGTAATGCTCTATAAGTCACGATTCATAATCTAACTAATTATTATTTATCGAGGTTGTATACCTTTTATTGCACTCATTCTATTATATAATGTATTGCATAATGGATCAGATTTTCTACGAATCCATAATGATTCTACCATTTTATCAAATTCTTCATCAGTCAACCATAAAGGCATTGGGTATTTTTTCGGTTTATTAAGTCGAGATTCACTCCAAGACTGTTCAACTTCATCTATCGGTTTTTCGCCTTTTTTCATGTTTTTTTGTAAAAATAACGTTAAATTTTGCCAAAAGTGCGTTTTTTACCCTCTAAATCGTCTAAACGCTTAAAAATAGCATCTAAAGTGTCGTATAATGACAAATAATCGTCATAACCATACGGTTTATAGAAGGTTTTATCACTTGTAGGCTGTTCTGAGACCTTTTTTTCTAATTCTGTAAGTCTATTTACTATTTGTTCTAAAGCTTTGTTAACAGTCTGGTTAAACTTCCATTGTTCCATCCAGTGTTCATCATATGCTCCTTCTAGTTCGTACTTAGGCATATTACTCACTAGATCTTCTGTCTATATCAGTCAAGGTTTGAGAAGACATAAAATACTTTTTGATCACATCTATCTGATCTTGATACTTTGCAATAGTATCTAATTCCTTCTCAATAGACTCTAGTATGTCAGTGTGCTCACCAACACCTGCAGGATGCTCAAGATAAACTTCTACGTTTGCTCTATGTTTTGCAATATCTCCTTGAGCATGTGCAATGAGTGCTCTCAAGATCTGTTCACGCATGTGTAATGCCATAGTTTCTAATTTATATATTCTATTATTGTAGCATATCTCACAGAGAAATGCCATTTCCATTCATATATCCTATTTCTCCTTTAATATAGACATCAAATGCAATACAATAACGTTCTTTTACAGAATGACTCTCTAATACCTTATGTTGAAGATGAGAAGGGAAGATTAATAGAGTGCCTTCTACAGGAGTAAACGAAAAAGCGTTCTGATTATAATGATTAATCATATGATCAGGTTGCATTGTACTAGTAAAGCATGTATCATGACCCCAACTCTTCTCAAATACTACATTTCCACTGTGGTCATCACACTTAAGATAGTATATTCCACTCCATATCGAGTTTATATGAGCATGTAAACCCGCCCAGTCGCCTTTCGTATGCTTTACACACCACGAACGACTAATATAGACATCATTATGCTGCATTACACCCAGATACTCGTATGCATACACCTTACAAGCGTTTGTAATCTCTTCTTTTAGTACAGGAATACTATCTAATACGTTCTTATCAATCGAAATCGAGTTAGGGTCACGTGGATCTCGCCCATACGAAACGTCGGAAGCGAAACGCACCCACTCCTCACAGGGAGTAATCCCCGATTCAAATACAGGAGTAGGAAACAATTCAAATATTCTCGGCATAATGTGGATCGCGAGGGGTGGAGGGTTACGATTCCTCTTTCAATTTCTTATAAGGATCATTATTACCTTTCTCTGCTGCATATAATGCAAAGGACTTTGTAGCAACTAACGACAAGATGTGTTTGATGTTATTGCTGTCATTCTCATCTAACTCTTGAGTTGCAATAGCACCGACAACTATACCTAATTCAACAAGCACTACAATGAAGATTAACTTCAATGCCCACTTACCTGTAGTGAAAAATCTTTTTATTTGTGATTTAATAAAGTTCATTTGTCCTTTTTAAGTGTAAAACTATCCTCAGTTATATCATATGCTAATTCAGAGTCAGTATTCCATCCGAGTTCTTCACATACTTCGTAGGGTATCGTAAGTATGAGGTCACCATAATCATCTTCTTCCAACCTCGTAGTGAATCTTTTACTCATAGTTTATTTCTCTGATTGTAGGGATTCCTGTCTGGATGTGTACTCTTCCATAACTCCCATGATGTATATAGTTCTTCCTTACTCTCAGGTCTACCAGATATAGCACATTGTTGTGCACACTCATACATTCGATTGTCTAGATAACCCTCTTTCCTTATAAGTTGCTCTATGCACCATACGCGATCATCTTGTGAATCCATTTTTTACCTCTGGGAAATTTTTTTATTGGGGGATTTTTTTATTTTCGATTAATATTTAACATGCGTTTGGGAACCTTTGTAGGTTAGGGTCTCTATCTTTTTTAATATATCGGCCACCATCCGACCATAGAAAACCCCCATAACTGCAAATATGCAATAAATGGAAATGATTATCATTTATAATAACTGTCAAATATTAAAGCATAAAAAAATAGGGTTAGTGTGAGTTAACCCTATTATAGTTTATTTTGTGTGAGTTGTCAATTTATGCTAATTCGTTTAGGTAAGATTGTGGAACCTCTTCGCCACCCTTAGCACCCCACTTGTTAATGTGCCTAGATGTTGTTACTGACCAAAATTGTTCTGTTTTGATGTAACCTCTACCAAATTCATAAGCAGCAACAGGTGTAGAGTAAGAAAATAAAATGCGATGTGTCTTAGTTTCAACTTCGGTCATGTTGCTTGCGACTGGTGTAAGATTCATTTTGAAATGCTCCTTTGTTTGGTATACATCTATTATAATGGATTGCAACCTGTATACAACCGATATTGTGCCACTTATGTTATTGGCACATGGTACAAAAAACCTTCCTCTAATAGATGTGTTACTGTCTTCTTATACCTTTCCGTTACCTGTTCCGTATCAAGTAAAAACTGACATAATTCTATAGTCTGCTCATTACTGATAAAAGGAAAATTCTCGGCAAGACTTTTATACTTTCCTGGAACTATCATAGGCAAGTATTCACAATATGTTTATATGTCATTATCGCATAAATCTCTGTTACTGTCAAGTTTGTGACGATTCTGTGATATTCCTTGCAAGTTGGTAGGATACATGCTAAGACCGTATTAAGATCGCATATTAATTACGATAAGATAAACACTAATAGATTTATTTTGATATTTATTATTATCATGAAAAAATACGGATATTGACTTATTTCTCTATATCTCTTCTATAATATTTCTTATTTCTGACTGTGTTCCATACCTCTATTATGATCTCTTTACATACTATGAATACGTACGTTAACATACCTGCGGATGTTGTTTTTAATATTAGTTTGCTCTCTTCTTTCTCTTCTCTAGTCATGGGTAACCTTAATTAATTCTTCTCTAGTGATAAATTTTATTTCTTTCCAATAATTAGAGAATACTACCACGTTAGTTTGTTTATATCCACTTTTGTAGTTTTGATTTTCTTCATGTTTGGTTGTAATAGTAATGTATTCATTACATATAAAATTAATGCGTCCTATATCGTTTTTAACTTCGATCAATTCGCCTTTCATAAAATTATATTTTTCAAGTGCTGTCATTAGATACCTATGTAAATTTGTCCTTTATTGATTATTATTTTAGCGTCCGCCTTGCAATAATCATCTACATCCTTATCATATATGACAACTTCATTCTTAAGTTGCTCATCATTCAATTTGTTTAACTGTTCGATTAGTTGCTTATACGTCATAGTGTCTTTTGTTTGCTCTTCATGCCTAACAACTTCGATTGCGTGAACTAACTCGCACCAAGGAATTAATTGAAAATGGGTTGACATTTTTCGGATTATATACTAGAATGGGGGATTATACCATTATATTATCTATACCAAAAAATCGGGCGGGCATATCCACAATACTATCATTCTCTTGTATAATATCCCATACTATGATATAATTTCTTAACCACTCTCTCTGTGATGTTGTTAGAGTTGCTTTATATGTAACTAGTATGTCGGATGCTGACATAAATGGTAATTGCTCATTATAGCAATAATCGCTTAATACTTCGGTTAGAAATTCAAGTTGAGTCATTTTAAAATACCTTAGATAGATTGAATAAGTTTAGTTTTCTTCCAGTTAATTGGAAGCAT
>CETK01071574.1_pt1 | contig 24321 bp, 24 predicted proteins | sample 361431 | NCBI WGS metagenome assembly CETK01 (sample SAMEA2622452, study PRJEB7988) | marine metagenome | biome: marine biome (ENVO:00000447); feature: surface water layer (ENVO:00002042); material: "saline water (ENVO:00002010), including plankton (ENVO:xxxxxxxx)" | depth 5 m | reverse complement strand
GGAAGAGCATTTGAATTTAGAAAAGCTAGAAAAATGAAGAGATGGTCTAATATGGCTAAAACCTTTACAAGAATTGGTAGAGATATAATAATTGCTGTAAAAGAGTCTGGACCAGATCCTTCATCAAACTCAAGATTGAGGGCAATTATACAAAATGCAAAGTCAGTCAATATGCCTAAAGACAATATTGAAAGAGCTATTAAAAAAGCTTCTGAAAAAAGCACAGAAAATTTCAAGGAAGTATTGTTAGAGGGATATGCTCCTTATGGAATAGCTATTCTTATTGAAGCTGCTACTAACAATAACAATAGAACTGTTGCAAACATAAGAAGCTATTTTAATAAATGTGGTGGTAGCTTGGCAACTTCTGGATCGGTTGATTTTTTATTTAATCACCATTGTTTTTTTCAAATAAAAGATGAAGGAATAGATATAGAAGAACTTGAACTTGAGTTAATTGATTTTGGAGCTATTGAATTAAGTAATTTAGAAAATGAGATTAGTATTACTGCCAAGTTTGAAGATTTTGGGTCTATTCAGAGAGAATTAGAAAGAAGAAAAATCAAAATTTCTTCAAGTGAATTCGAGAGAGAAGCCATAACTACAAAAAATCTTAGTGAGGAAGAAAAACAAAAAGTTGAAAAACTTATAAATATAATTGATGAGGATGAAGATGTCCAAAATGTTTATCATAATATGAAAAACTATTAATTAAATAGTGTTTCTTAAGACAACATCATTGACTTTTTTTTCAAGCTCAATAAAATCCTTATCTATGTCTCCACTGCTGTAAAACTTATTATTAATCCTAACCTCTTTTTTAATGTAATCAAATGAAACCATTACTATAGGTAGATTTGCTTTTAGAGCTATATAATAAAATCCTGTTTTCCATTTTTCAACTCTTTTTCTCGTACCCTCAGGAGCGATTGCAAGTATATTAATTTTACCCGATTTAAATAGGTCAACAACTTCATCTACAATATTTGATTTTTTTGTCCTATCAACTGGAATTCCTCCAAGAAATTTAAATAAAAAAGAGGTAATTGGATTGAACAACTCTTTTTTTCCAATAAATTTTATTTTTACCCCTGAATAGGTTCGTATCAAAACAGCAATTATTAGGTCAAAATAACTCGAATGAGGAACTACAGCAATAATATATCTTTCATTTGTTGGTAAGTAGCCAATTACTTTCCACCCAATAATTTTATTTAAAATAAACTTTGATAAAATTCTAATCATTCAAAGAGATTAATTTTTCAGCTTTTAAAAGATCTTCAGGAGTATCTATGGATATTCCATGGAAATTAGTATTTATCATCCTAATTTTTTTTGATTTTTCTACAACCCTATTCCCTTCAAGGTTCTCTATAATTTCAAGACTTGTTCTTTTAAGATTAGAAAATTCAATCAAAGAATCTTTTAAAAATGCATATATGCCAATGTGTCGATTAAAATCATTAATATTATCTGAACCAAAGGGTATAACTGATCTTGAAAAATAAATAGCATCATCAAGGTTATCTACAATTACTTTTACATTATTTGGATTTTTAATTTCATCAAAGGTCTTAAACTTAGTCATTAATGAAGCTATTTTAACATCTGTATCTTTAAACGAATTTATTAGATCACTAACAGAATTTTTATCTATAAACGGTTCATCACCCTGGAGATTGACGATTATGTCAGAATCAATTTCTAAAGCAGCTTCAGCTATTCTATCAGTTCCTGAGTTATGATTTTTTTGAGATTTAAATGTAAGTCCTCCATTTGATTTAATAAGTTTTAAAATCTCTTCATTTGCACTAACTACATAGACATCATCGAAAAGATTTGTCTCTACAGCAGCTTTGTATGTTCTCAAAATAATAGGAACACCATTTAAATTTTTAATTAATTTATTGGGAAACCTAACGGATTCAAGTCTTGCAGGGATTAAAGCAATAGTTCTCATTTGTAAATATTTTTCTAATATAATTCATTTATATATTGTTTCATGAAAAAAAAAAAATTGTAGATTTGTTTAAATCAAAAAATTACTAAGATGAATAAAAAACGAGCTTTAGAATTTTTTTTGTGGATACTTTCTATTTTTTTTGCCACTCAAATATACAGTTCAATTAATGGACCAATAAAATTTAACACTGTTAAAGAGGAAAGGTATACTAAGGTAATTAATAGATTGAAAGATATTAGAACTGCACAGATTGCACACAAGGATGTAAATGGATACTACGCAGATAACTTTGATAGCTTAGTTAGTTTTATTGACAATGGAATATTTACACTTATCGAAAAAAGAGATTCATCTTATTTAGAATATAACAGAACATACAGAATTGATATGTTAAAAGAAGTTGAGATTGTAGACACGCTAGGCTTTGTAGAAGTTAGAGATTCACTTTTTGGTGAAGACAATACATATAAGGATATGGCAAAAGTTCCAATAGAAGGTGTAAATTCAGAGTTTTCCATTAAAGCGGATATTATCGATAAAAATGGATATCAAGTTCCAGTCTTTGAAGTTAAGGTCAAGAAAGATATAGTTCTTTACGATCAAAATAAGGACTTACTAGATCAAGAGAATAAGGTTATTTCAGTCGATGGTGTTAATGGAACTGAAATTATATTAGGTTCAATGACTGAGGTTAGTACCAACGGTAACTGGCCAACAATTTTTGATGCAAAAAATAAAGAATAAGATTAAGAGATTTTTTATTTATCAATTTGAATCATTCTTTCATCTTGACTCTACGGATACTGATATTCAAGCTAATTATCCAAATCAAGCTAACTTTTCCAATATTATCGAAATTTTAGAAAAAAAAAATGTTGAAACACTTGACATAATTCATATAGATTCAATTCCATCGATTGTTCCTCAAAAACACTTTGAAAAAAATATTTTAAAAAATTATCTTAAAACAAACATAAGTTCATTTGAAAAAATTATTTATGACACAACAAATGATACCAAGATTAATGTCGTTTACTCAATTAATGAATCATTTTATAATCTATTTATTAATAAGGAAAAAAATTATAGAAACATCAATTATTTCACTCATATTTACAATTTTCTCTCAAAAGTAAATATATCAAAAGAACAATCTTTCTTTATTAATTTAAATGATAAGTCTTTTTACATTTTAATATTTAATAAAGGTGAATTCATTTTCTTTAATAAATTTAAAATAAATGATAAAAATGATTTTTTATATTATTTATTCTTTGTAGTGAAAAATTTTGAGTCATTAAATGATAAAGAAAAGATAATTTTTCTGGGTAAATTTAATAGATATAATGATTATTATAAATCAGCTTCTAAATTTTCTAAAATAGATTTTATAGAAAATAATAACTTTTCTCTTTTAGAATATAAATCAGAATATTATTCAGTGTTAAATGAGAATCATAGCTGGACTTAAAAAAAGTACTTTAATTAGAATACCAAAGGGTTTTCCTAAAAGCACCAGACCAACAACAGATAGGGTTAAAGAATCATTATTTAACATATTAACCAATAAATTTGATTTTTCAAGAATAATTGTTCTTGATTTATTTTCAGGTTCAGGAAGCATTTCATTTGAATTTGTTTCAAGAGGATGCTCTAAAGTATATTCAGTAGACAATAACGAGAAATGTACAAGTTTCATCAAAAAAATTTCTCAACAACATGAGTTTAATATTAAAGTTTTTAAAAAAGATTATAAAGCTTTTATTAATAAATGTGATGTAAAGTTTGATGTAATTTTTATTGATCCTCCATACAATGATAATTTGGATGATTACCTTGATATAATAAATCTTATAAAGTATAGAGATTTAATATCTAATAAGGGAGAAATTGTCATTGAACATAGTTCAAAAATAAAGCTACATGTTAATTTTAAAGATTCTAAAGAAAGGAAGTTTGGATCTTCGGTACTGACTTTTATAAAAAAAGCAAGCCTATAAGCCGGATTCTGTCTAGTCTTATCATTTATCTAGGTGTAAAATTACTAATACACTCAAACCGCCTACCCTTCTACTTAAAACGAGCAGTTCTATAACGTAGATATACTTGGCGTTTCACCATGCAGAGTTTACAAGATTCCACTACAGCATTACCTGTACATACTTTCTGTTGCACTATTCCTATCATTTATAGATGACGGGTGTTACCCGCTGCATTGCTCTATGGTGTCCGGACTTTCCTCTGAAAATTCAGCGATAAGAAGGCTTGCAGTACAAATATAATACTTGTTGATAATTTTATTAAAAAAAATATATCATTTGAGTTTAATTTTTTTTCAATCTTTATATTTGTTTTATGTCTAGCACTCTAGTTTCATCAGCATCAAAATATAGACCTAAAGATTTTAGTGACATGATTGGTCAGGATGCTATTGTTAAAACACTTACAAATGCAATCAAAAAAGATGATATTCCTCAGGCTCTTCTTTTTTGTGGGCCAAGAGGTGTTGGAAAAACATCATGCGCGAGAATACTTGCAAAAAAGATAAATAATTTAGATGAAAATTTTGAATATAATATTTTTGAACTTGATGCTGCATCTAACAATTCAGTAGAAGACATCAGAAACATAACTGATCAGATTAGAATACCTCCTCAAAAGGGTAATTATAAAGTGTATATTATTGATGAGGTACATATGTTATCAAATCAGGCTTTTAATGCCTTTTTAAAATCTCTAGAAGAGCCTCCTAAACATGTTATATTTATTCTAGCTACCACAGAAAAAAATAAAATAATACCAACTATTTTATCAAGATGTCAAATTTTTGATTTCAAAAAAGTTGATTTGAATTCAATAATTAAGCTTTTAGAAAAAATTTGTGAAGAAAAAAAGATAGAATATGATAAAGACTCACTTATCCATATTGCTGAAAAATCAGATGGTTCCGTGAGAGATTCACTATCAATTTTTGATAGATTAGTAACCTTCACAAATTCAAAACTTAATATATCTGACGTTAGTATGAATCTTAATATACTTGATTTTGATACTTACTTTAAATTAATAAACGAAATTGAGAAAAAAAATATTCCAAGTGTACTGGAAATATATGATAATATTTACAATAAAGGAATTAATGATATTGAATTTCTCAGTGGGTTAAACAAACATTTGAGAGGGGTAATGATAAATGGATTATACTCCACAGAAAAAAATGATATTAAAAATGATAAATTAGAATCTAAGTATTTAGATTTTTCAAAACTTCTCTCTCAGGAAGATATCATATTCATGATTGAAATTATAAACGAAACTTTAATCCATTATCAAAAAATTAATGATAAAAGAATACATGTAGAGCTTTGTTTGATGAAATTAGCTTCTTTAGATAGCGTTAAAAAAAAAAATTCTTAATTAAAGTTTCTGATATAAAAGTATCAAAAGTTAAGACTAAAGAAGATAATTCAGAAAGAGATAGTATTACAAAATCAGATAACTTAAATATCACTGAGGAACCAAAGTTATTCTCAGTTAACTCCAAAAAAAACATCTCTTTACTGTCTATTGCTAGCCTAGATTTTAAAAAATCGTTAAAAGAAAATAAAAATGATGAAATCAGGTTACCTGAGGATAATTATACTGAAAATGATTTTTTGATTGCATGGAAAAGATTTTGTGATTTGCAAAAAAAAGATGGTAATAGTAATATTTACTCTTTATTAAGAATGAATAAACCTTTATTAGAGAATAATGTTGTTATTATATCAACAATAAATGAGATGAACTACAAGGAGCTAAATGAATATAAACATCACATACAAAAATTTATATCAAAAGAATTGAATAATTATTCAATAACTATAGAAATTAGATTGTCAAACGAAGAATCAAAAAATAAATATGTTGATAGCAAAGATAAATTAAGCATTTTATTGAAGGATTATGGAAATTTAAAAAAGCTCATTGAGGAGTTTAAGCTAAGAATCTAATTTATTTGATTTATTTTTAAAATAAATTTCATTAATCATACCGTCAACTAGACCCATTTTTGGAACAAAGATTTTATTTGAATTAGTTGATTCCATTGTATAAATAAATATTTTTAAAGCAGGAATTATAACATCTGCTCTATCAGGTCCTAGGTCATATTTAATCATTCTTTCGTTATAATTATGTTTAATTAAATTACTATATAAGTTTTTAATAGAGAGATAAGTTATTGGTTTACTGTTTTTAGATCCTGTCATAGATTGAATTTTATTAATATTTCCCCCTGAAGCAAATAGTTTGATTTTATCTTCCATATCTATATTAGAGGTCAACCATTTTTTTATTTGATCAAATGTTGAAAAATCCTTATCATTTTTTAAAAGTCTAACTGTTCCTACTTTGAAAGATTTTGATTTTTTATTATTGCCTGGTTTTATTATTGAAAACTCAGTACTACCACCTCCAACATCAACAAATATATTTATTCTGTTAGAATCTAAATTTAGTTTTGGATTGCCGTTTGAGATTATCTTTGCTTCCTCTAAACCACTTATTAAATTAATTTGTAGTCCAGTTAATTTTTTAATTTTTAGAATTATATCATTTGAATTTTCTGATTCTCTCAATGCAGAGGTAGCATATATTTGATAATCAGAAACATCATGTACTTTCATGATATATTTGAAGGAAAGTAAAGCATTGGTAAGAGATTGAAACTTATTATCAGAAATAAAACCATTATTAAATGTATCTTCTCCTAGTCTAAGTGGCAATCTTAAATATGCATTTTTTTGTAAAATATATTCTTTACCTGAAAATATTACATAACAAATTAACATTCTGACAGCATTGGATCCTATATCAATTGCAGCAATCTTTTTCAATTAATTTAATATATTATTAAAGTACTCAAAAGTATCCCATTGTGACCTAATTTTTTTCTCTGATTTATCAACAAATTTATTTTGAGGCAGGTGATTAATTAGTCTAGTTTTTACATTATCATTTTCGCTTATTTTTATTGTCTCTAGTACCTGTTTTTTTAAATCTTCTTGATAAATTGGACATGCAACTTCCACTCGTTTTTCAATATTTCTTGTCATTAAATCAGCGGAAGATATATAAACTCTAGTATCCCCTCCATTTTCAAAAATATATACTCTTGAATGTTCGAGATATTTATCAACCACGCTTTTTACCTCTATGTTTTCACTTAAATTTGGTTTATTAGGAATTAAACAACAGATTCCCCTGACTAATAATTTAACATTAACACCAGAGCTACTAGCCTTATATAGCTTATCAACAAATTTGTAGCTAGTAAAGCTATTTAACTTTAAAATAATCTCACCTTTAATTCCCTTTTTAACATTAGATATCTCATTATCAATCATCTCAAATAATTTTTTAGAAGTGTGATTGGGAGAAACAATTAAATGTTTATAATCATAGATTTTATTCTTAGATTGAAGAAAATCAAAGACTTTATTTATTTCTTTTAAAATATTTTGATTTGAAGTAAACAAGGTAAAATCAGAATATACTCTAGCAGTTGACTCATTAAAGTTTCCTGTACTTATAAAACCATAATATTTATTTTTTTTACTTCTAAACCTTTCTATAATGCAGATCTTTGAATGAACTTTTAACCCTTTTACACCATAAATTAAATGAACACCAGCTGCTTTTAACTCTTGAGATACTTTAATATTATTTTCCTCATCAAACCTTGCTTGTAATTCAATTTGAACCAAAACTTTTTTTCCATTTTTTGCTGCATTGATTAAACAACTAATCACATTTGACTTTTTAGAAAGCCTATATAGAGTGATTTTTATGGATTTTACAGATGGATCAATTGCCGATTGTCTTAATACTGATATTAAATAAGAAAATGAATGATATGGTGTATACATTAAGAAATCTTTTTTGTTTAATTGATCCAAAAGATTTGATTCAAGTTTAAAATCTCTGATATTTAATGGTATTTCCTTTGGATATAAAAGATCTTTCCTTCCTAGATCTGGAAAATTCATATAATCGCTTCTATGATGATACTTGCCCCCAGGTATTAAGCTGTCGTGAGATGTTATTCTAATTTTTTTTATAAGATAATTCAAAGTTTTCTTAGGGATAGATTTATCATATACTAGTCTTACTGGGTTACTAATTTTTCTTTTATTTACATACTCTTGAATCTTTTTTATATAACTTTTTGATAAATCCATATCATCTATATCTAATTCCGCATCTCTAGTAATTTTAAGCATATGAGCTTTGATACTAGTATATTCAAAAAAACTAAATATTATATCCAGGTGAAACCGAATTATATCATCAATAAACATTATATATTGCTTATTATCTTTTTTTGGTAGTACTACAAACCTTCCAATATCGGTTGGGATTTCAACAAGAGCGTATATATCATCTGAATTCTTTAATCTTAAATTAGTTATTAGAAAAGCCTTATTATCATTAAAATTATGAAACTTATTTTCTGATAATAAAACAGTTACTAAAGCAGGACTGATCTTTTTAATAAAATAATCTTTTAAAAAGTCTTTGTGTGAATCAGGAACATTATTTTCATCTATGAATACTATATTTTCTTTTTTTAATGATTCTTCAATAGAATTTAAAATTAAAGAACTTTCAAATTGAAGATTTATAACTTTTGTTGTAATCTTATCAAGCAAATCTTTAGCAGCTATATTGTCTTTATTATTTTTATTTGACGCTCTTGTGTCTGCTATCCTTTTAATGGTAGCATATCTGACTTGGAAAAATTCATCAAGATTATTAGAAAAAATTCCAATGAATCTTAATCTTTCCAAAAGTGGTACTTCATCATTAGATGCCTCTTGTAGTACTCTTGCATTAAAATCTAGCCAACTTAGTTCTCTATTTATATATCTAATATTCACTCTTTAAATTATTTAAATAAGATGTTGGTTTCAAATTTATTATATCCGACCAATTATCAGATTCAAATTTTAAAGAAAACCATCTAGCAGTAGGCAAATTTAAAATTTTATTTTCTGAATAATAATTTGATATCTCAGTATATGCAGGATTATGCCCAACTAAAACAACGTTTGAAAAAGAATTATCAATATGCTTTATAAAATTAAATACATTGTTATAGTTAAATGTATACAACTCATCACATATTCTAATTCTATTATAATCGAATGATAAAATTTTAGAGAGAATAATAGAAGTGTAAACAGCTCTATTTGCTGAACTTGTAAATATTATTTCAGTAGCTATAAAATGATCCCTAGATATATCTGCAACATTTTTAATTTTGTTAATACCATTAAAACTTAAAGGTCTATCAATATCTGATAGATTATTATCCCATGAAGATTTAGAGTGTCTTAAAAAGGTTATGGATTTCATTTATGGTGATAAAATTTGAACTATCCATTCATCATCTATAAAATTACAAACAACTCTGTTATGCAATCTATTTTCTCTACCCTGCCAAAACTCAATCTGTTTTACATACAATTCAATGCCACCCCAATTATTAGGTCTTTTCAAATTTGTATTCGAATTATCTTTCAAAAATTTATTATATCTAGTTAAAAGATCACGATAGCTTTTAATTACTTGACTTTGGTTAGAAACTATTGCAGCAGCTTGACTATTGAAAGGTCTGGAGGAGAAATATGAATCTGAATAGTCATTTTCTGTTTTCTTAGCTATACCCTTAAAAATAACTTGTCTTTCCAGTGGCCCCCAATAAAATGATGCACATATATTTGGATTATTAGAAATTGCTTTTCCTTTATTACTTTTATAATTTGTAAAGAACACCAAACTTTGATCCTTAATTTCCTTGAGAAGAACAACCCTTGAGGATGGAATATTATTTTCAACAGTAGATATTGTCATAGCATTAGGTTCTATAATACCATCCGAACTCTCAGCTTCTTTAAACCATTTTTTAAAGAATTCCATAGGAGTATTGCCTATGTCATTAGCACTTAGAGTATCTTTATCATAAAATTTTCTGTAATTAAATAATTTCATTGTTCATTTATTGAAAAGTTCATCTTTGATGCAAGAAGATAAATAACAGCCATTCTAATGGCTACTCCATTTTCTACTTGATCTAAAATAATTGAATTATTTGACTCAACAAGATCAGAAGTAATTTCAACACCTCTATTTATTGGTCCAGGATGGAGTATTAGAATATCTTTCTTTATTCTATTTAATTTATTTATATCTAGACCGAATAAAATTGAATATTCTCTATTATTTGGAAAATATGATTTTATCATTCTTTCCTTTTGAACTCTTAAAACGTTTACGGCATCACACCATTTTAAAGCCTTATTTATATCAGTCTCAACCGAGACATTCAATAATTCAATGTCTCTGGGGACTAAACTTAAAGGGCAGGATAATTTAATGTTTGCACCTAAAAGATTTAGAGCATATACATTTGACAAAGCAACTCTAGAATGTAAAACATCCCCTACAATCAAAATATTTTTATCTTTAATTTCACCAAGTTTCTCTTTTAAAGAAAAACAGTCAAGTAAGGCCTGAGTTGGGTGCTCATGTGATCCATCTCCAGCATTTATAATACATGAATCAGTGTTTTGAGATAAAAGGAAAGGGGAACCAGGATTCGGGTGCCTCAAAACTATCATATCAATTTTCATTGCAAGAATATTGTTTACTGTATCAACTAGTGATTCTCCTTTATTAACTGATGATGACGAACTTGAAAAATTTACAACATCAGCACCTAGTCTTTTTTGAGCTAGTTGAAAAGATATTTTGGTTCTTGTGCTATTTTCAAAGAAAAGATTTGCAATTGTTAAATCCCTCAGTGATGGAACTTTCTTAATGGGTCTATTAATAATATCCTTAAAATGCAGAGCTGTTTTAAAAATAAGATCAATATCACTTTTATTTAAGTTTTTTATGCCTAAAAGATTATCTACACTTAATTTATCCATTAATTTACTATATAAATAATATTATCTTTTGAATTCTCACCCCATATAACCTTAACTTTGTCACCTTTAAAAGTATCTATTTTGGCTCCAAAATAATTAGCCTCGATCGGAATTTCTCTTTTAAACCTACGATCTATTAAAACTAATAGCTCAATAGATTTAGGTCTACCCCATGTATCTATAGATGTCATTGCAGCTTTGATACTTCTTCCAGTAAAAAGAACATCATCAATCAGAACCACTTTTTTATTTTCAATTGGAAAATTAAGTTGAGTCAACTTAGCAGTTAAGGTCTTCTCTGATCTTCTAAAGTCATCTCTAAAAAAAGTATAATCCAAAATACCATATTTGATATCCAAACTTTTATGCGTTTTGTTGAAAATTTCGATTAACTTTTCTAAAAGTGGAACACCTCTAGGTTGAAGTCCTATAAGGACTGTTTCATTAAAATCTTTATGATTCTCAACAAGCTGATATACCAATCTATTGAGAATGATTTCTATTTTTTTTGAGTTTAAAAGAATTTTATTAGACATTGTATATATACAAAAGTAGAAATTTTATATTTTAAGGTATTCCAAAAAAAAATCCTCAAAATTGAGGATCTTAATTTATTAATTTTCATCTTCATCCTTAGATTTATCTTTTACTTTTTTTTTCTTAACAGTCTCAGAATCTAAATCACTAAAAACTCCTGTGTGCGACACAACGACTCTTTTAAATTCTTTACTGAATTCTATAATTTTAAATTGAGCTTCATCATCTTTTGTTAATTTAGTTCCATCCTCCTTTTCAAGGTGCCTAGTAGGGCAAAATGCTGAAATGTCATCATTAAAGACAACAATTGCGCCTTTGTCAACTATCTCAGAGATTTTTGCTTTGTGAATTGAGTTAACAGCAAAGTCTTTCTCATGAACATCCCAAGGATTTGGCTTTGTTTGCTTATGTCCCAAACTTAATTTTCTACCATCAACATCCAAATCTAAAATGACTACATCAATCTTATCATCTATTGATAAAAACTCTGAAGGATGCTTGATTTTTTTTGTCCATGACAAATCTGAAATATATACAAGGCCATCAATTCCCTCTTCTAGTTCGATAAAAACACCAAAGTTTGTGTAATTCCTTACTGAGCCAGTATGTTTAGATCCAATTGGAAACTTTTTTGTTATGTCAGTCCAAGGATCTTGAGTCATTTGTTTCATACCTAAAGACATCTTTCTAGATTCTCTATCTAAACTTAATACTACAGCTTCAATTTCATCCCCAACATTAACAAAATCCTGCGCACTTCTCAAATGTGTTGACCATGACATCTCGGATACATGGACTAAACCTTCAATACCTTCATCTATCTCAATAAAAGCTCCATAGTCAGCAATTACAACAACCTTTCCATTAACATTTGAACCTTCCTTGACATCATCGCCTAATTTATCCCAAGGATGATCTGTTAATTGCTTTAAACCTAATTGAATTTTAGACTTATCATCATCAAAATCCAATATTACTACTTTAATTGTTTGATCTAGTTCAAGAATTTCACTTGGATGATTGATCCTGTTCCATGATAAGTCTGTAATATGAATTAAACCATCAACTCCGCCTAAATCAATAAAAACTCCATACGATGTCATATTTTTAACATTTCCTTCTAGGACTTGTCCCTTTTCAAGCTGGCTAATTATGCCCTTTTTTTGTTCTTCTATATCAGCCTCAATTAATGCTTTGTGAGAGACTACCACATTCTTAAATTCATGATTGATTTTAACAACCTTAAAATCCATGTTCTTATTCGTGTATTGATCATAATCTCTAATGGGCTTTACATCAATTTGTGAACCTGGAAGGAAAGCTTCAATTCCAAAAACGTCAACAATCATTCCACCTTTGGTTCTACATTTAACAAACCCTTGAACAATTTCGCCTGAATCGTGAGCAGAGTTTACTCTATCCCAAGCTTTGATAACTCTGGCTTTTCTATGAGATAATACTAACTGACCTGATTTATCCTCTCTGATGTCAACAATAACTTCTACTTTATCTCCAATTTTTAGATCAGGATTATATCTAAATTCATTCTTGGAAATAACTCCCTCAGATTTAGCATTTATGTCAATTATGACATCTTTTTCGGTTAGGTGAATAACCTCACCTTCAATTATATTTTCATCAGATGTATCAACAAAGTTTTTCTCGACTAGCTTTTCAAATTCTGTAATTTGTTTTTGGTCAAGTTCATCTATACCCTCTTGATATTGATGCCAATTGAAATTTGATAGAAAATCATCTGTAGAATCTGCTTTTTTTAAAGATTCTTTTTTTACAGGTGCTTTTTTTGGAGACGATTTTTTTGGTTTTTTAGTCTCTTTTATTTTAGTACTAGCCTTATTATCTTCACTCATAGAGCGCAAAAATATAATTAATTAACTTATTGTCAAAAATAAGATCAGTTTTTTATGTACTAAAATTTGATTTTTTGTAATATTTTTTGGAAAACTTGTTCAATTGAAAGTGTTGAAACATCAATTTCAATTGCATCATAAGCTTTTTTTAAAGGCGCAATTTCTCTTGTAGAATCCGTCTTATCTCTTTGTTTAATCTCTCGCTCTATAATATCAACATTTACAGATTTATCATTTATTTCTTTATGTCTTCTCTTTGCTCTTATTTTAGGTTCAGCTATAAGGAAGAATTTAAAATTGGCATCAGGAAAAACTACAGTTCCAATATCTCTTCCGTCTACAACAATTGAATTTAATTTGGCTGAGTTTCTAAGTTGTTTAAATACAAATTCTCTTATCTCAGGTTTTTTTGCAAAATCACTAACATTTAGAGAAACTCTGTGGCCTCTAATTTTCTTTGTAACCTCAGTATCATTTAAATAAACTTTGAAGCGATCATTATTATAGCTTTGTTTAATTTTTATTTGTTTAAGAACTTGTTCTGAAATGGTTTCATTTTTTTTAAAACCGTTATTTAGTAAGTAAAATGTAATGGTTCGATAGTAAGCACCTGAATCTCTATAATCAAAATTTAAATTTTTAGCTAATTTCTTAGCTTGAGTGCTTTTCCCTGTCGAAGCTTGACCATCTATTGCAATAGTAATATTACTCAAACTATATTAACTTGGGATTAATTACTTTTTTGACCAAAATTGCATTACTTATGACATCTTTGATAGACTGGACATAAATGAATTTTAGACCTCTTAAATATTTACCACTTATTTCTTGAATATCTTTTTTATTGTGTGAGCTTAAAATAATTTCCTTAATGTTTGCTCTCTTTGCTGCAAGAATTTTTTCTTTTATTCCTCCAACTGGTAGAACTTTTCCCCTTAAAGTAATTTCCCCAGTCATAGCAATATTTTTCTTAACTCTTCTTTGAGTAAACAATGAAACAAGTGATGTTAGAATTGTAATACCAGCACTAGGTCCATCTTTTGGAGTTGCACCCTCTGGTACATGAATATGAATATTATATTTTGAGTAGTCAAGCTTTTGATTTATTCCAAGTTCATTTTCGTTTGACTTTATGTATTCAAGTGCAATTACAGCAGATTCTTTCATTATCTTGCCAAGGTTACCGGTAATTGTTAGGTTCCCTTTACCCTCAGAAATTGATGATTCAATGAACAATATTTCACCACCAACAGATGTCCAAGCTAATCCTGTTACTACTCCTGCGATATTATTGTTCTCGTACTTATCCCTAAAAAACTTTTTAGGTCCAAGCACATCTTGGAGATAACTTTCATCACTTGAACTATTTAGCTTAGAGTTAGAGACAATATTTTTGGCTCTATTTCTTATTAATTTAGCAATTTGCTTCTCAAGACTTCTAACACCTGACTCTCTTGTATAGTCACTAATTATATCTTTTAATACACTTTTTGATAATTTAAAATCATTAATACTCATTCCGTGCTCTTTTAATTGTTTTTTAATTAGAAATTTGGATGAGATTGAAACTTTCTCCTCTGTAGTATATCCTGATACTTTAATCAATTCCATTCTGTCTATTAAGGCTGGATGCATATTTGATATGTTGTTAGCGGTAGCTATAAACATTACTTTTGATAAGTCATATCCAACTTCTAAGAAATTATCATGAAAAGAGTTATTCTGCTCTGGATCAAGAAGCTCTAAAAGAGCAGAACTTGGATCACCTTGAGAACCATTAGATACCTTATCAATTTCATCTAGAACAAATACAGGGTTAGATGTTCCAGACTTTCTAATACTCTGAATTATACGACCTGGCATAGCTCCAATATAAGTCTTTCTATGACCTCTTATTTCAGCTTCATCTCTTAATCCGCCTAATGAGACTCTAATATATTCTCTATTTATAGATTTTGCGATTGATTTACCTAAAGAAGTTTTCCCAACTCCGGGTGGTCCATGTAAACATAAAATAGGAGATTTCATATCACTTCTAAGCTTCAAAACAGCTAGATATTCTATAATCCTTTTTTTTACATCATCTAGTCCGTAATGATCTTTATCTAATATCTTTTGAGCCTTATTTAAATCAAAGTTATCTTCAGAATAATTTTCCCATGGAAGATCGACGATTAGGTCAAGGTAATTTCTTTGTACAGAGTATTCTGCTACTTGGGAGTTCATTCTACGAAGCTTTGACAATTCTTTATCAAAATGAGTCTTTATATCTTGATTCCAATTTTTATGTTTTGCTTTTTCAATTAGCTCTTGAACATCCTCTTGATAAGAATTTTCTCCTAATTCTTCTTGAATCGTCTTCATTTGTTGTTGAAGATAATACTCACGTTGTTGTTGATCTAAATCATTTCTCACTTTGGATTGAATGTCATTCTTTAAAGCAAGTTTTTCATATTCTACATTTAAAAACTTTAAGCACTTAAGAGCTCTGGTTTCAATATTAATAGTTGAAAGTAAATCTTGTTTATCTTTTACAGTAATATTCATGTTTGAACAAACAAAATTTATTAAAAAAGAAGAGCTATGGATATTTTTTATTGCGAATGATGCCTCAGATGGTATATTAGGGTTTTCCTTTATAATTTTCAATGCAATATCTTTGATTGCATCTATTGTAGCAGTGAATTTAGTATTAGTTTTCTTGTTTTTTTTATCTAATATTGAGCTGACCGTTGCTTGAATATAGGGATCAGTTTTAACGACTGATTCAATCTTAAATCTTTTTTTACCCTGGATTATTACTGTTGTATTTCCATCAGGCATTTTTAAAACTCTTAGTATTTTTGCAACTGTACCAATTCCATAAAGATTTTCAATAGACTGACTCTCAATTTTAATATTTTTTTGAGCTACTACACCAATTAACTTATTAGATTTATTAGCGTCAGTTATAAGTCTGATAGACTTATCTCTGCCTGCGTTAATTGGAATTACAACACCAGGAAATAAAACAGTATTTGTCATTGGTAATAGTGGTAAAACATCTGGGAGATTCTCCTTCTCAAGAGCTTCCTCATCTTCTGATGTCATCAACGGAATAAACTCAGACTCTTCTCCAAGGTCATCAAATGACATTTTGTCTATATTGTTAAATATTATACTCATTTAGTGGTATTTGAGTCATTTTGTCATGATATTAATACAGACACTGCAATCTGAATTAAATACATAAATAACATATATATATGGACAAAAGCTATGCCAATTTATTTTTGTCAATTTTAGGCACCCTAGTTAAAAGAATAGCACCAAGAAAGAAGAAAAACATAAAAATTATTACAGAAAATCTAACTGATCCTGTTATTTGAGCTGCAATAGCATAGAATAGCATTCCAAAAACAATTCCTATTTTTTCTGTGACATCGTAAAAACTGAAAAATGATGTGGTATCTTTTGTGTCAGGGATAAATAATGAGTAAGTAGCTCTTGCTACTGGTTGTGTTCCTCCCATTAATAAACCAACAAGACCAGCAATCATATAAAATTGATGTGGAAGCTTTATAAAATATGCATATAAACAAACCGCACCCCATAAAAATATTGCAAAGGTCAGTACTATAATGTTTCCATATTTCTGTGCAAGCATTGTAAATATGTATGCACCGCCTATAGCAACAACTTGTATTAGCAATATGCTTATAATTAGTCCCGAAGTCTGCTCAGTTGAGCTACTCCACTCAATTTCACTAACACCAAAATATGAGGCTATGTAAAGTACAGTCTGCAGCGAGAAGGAAAAAATAAAGAATGCTAATAAAAATCTGGTAAACCTTTTACTTGATCTAATAAATTTGTATACATTATTTAACTCTTTAAATCCATTCCAAATAATATTTTTTTGGATTTTAGCACTTTTGTTTCCTGTTGGCAAATGATAAAATGAATATTGACTGAAAGAAAGCCACCAAACACCAACAATTGCAAAAGAGGACTTCATTGCGTATATCTCTGAGGAGAAGCCAAAAAATTCATGAAAATTTATCATTATAAGGTTAATCAATAGAAGAATTACACTCCCTATATATCCCATTGTATATCCTTTTGCACTGACTTTATTTGTTTGATTAGGATAAGTGATGTCAGTTAAATACGAATTATAATATACTAAACTTCCCCAAAAACCTATAAGACCTAAAGTGTAAAATAATAAACTAATTTGTATTGTCTCTATTTCAAACCAATACAATCCAATACATGAAAATGACCCCATGTAAACAAAAAATTTCATAAAGATCTTCTTGTTGCCAATAAAGTCTGCAATTCCGCTTAATAACGGAGATAGAAATGCAATTAATAAAAAAGAAAAACCAGATACGGAACTAATAAGGGTATCTTTATTAATATCTAGGTTAAATATTTCCACTGAATTAGTCTGTGAAAAAACATATTGTGAATAATAAATTGGAAAAATTGCTGAGGATATAACCAATGAATAAACTGAGTTAGCCCAATCATAAAGAGCCCATGCTCCAATTAGTTTTTTACTTCCTTTTGGATGATTGGTTTTTTTATAAAACATAAATTTAAATGATCCTCAAATTAAGCAAATAAATTAAAAGATATTTATATTTGCTAAAAAATTAGATGTTTAATAAATTATACACAATTGGAGTTTTATTTTTTAGTTTAACATTACTTAATTGTCAAAACTCCATAAATTACGAAGAATCAGAAACTATATATAAAGTGAATAAAAGTGATAAAGAATGGAGAGAACAACTCTCACCTGAAGAGTACGAAATTCTAAGAAATAAAGGTACTGAAAGACCAAATACAGGGATTTATAATATGCACTTTGAGGAAGGAGTATATACATGCAAAGGTTGTAGTCAACCTCTTTTTAAAAGTAATAATAAATTTATGTCTGATTGTGGATGGCCCAGCTATGAAAGTGCAATTCCAGGAGCAATAACGTATAAAAAAGATACCAGCCTAGGTATGATTAGAACTGAAATTTTATGCTCTAATTGTGGAGGACATCAAGGGCATGTTTTTGATGATGGTCCAACTTCAACTGGTAAAAGGTATTGTGTTAATTCAGCATCCATTAATTTTATAAATAATAAAAATGAGTAAGAAATATGATCTAGTAGTTCTTGGGAGTGGACCTGGTGGATATGTCACTGCCATAAGAGGATCTCAGCTAGGATTAAAAACTGCTATAATCGAAAAAGAAAGTTTAGGTGGTGTCTGTCTCAATTGGGGTTGTATCCCAACAAAAGCTTTGTTAAAATCTGCACAAGTCTTTGAATATTTAAAAAATGCAGATAATTATGGACTTAAGGTTAGCGACTTTGATAAAGATTTTCAATCAGTTGTAAAAAGAAGTAGAGATGTCGCAGGGGGAATGAGTAAGGGAGTAAATTTTTTAATGAAGAAAAATAAAATTGATGTTATAATTGGTTTTGGTAAAATTCAGCAAAATAAAACTGTGCTAGTTGAAAATGATGGAAAAACTGAAATTATAGAGGCAAACAACATTATAATTGCAACTGGAGGAAGATCAAGAAATATTGATTCTATTCCCCAAGATGGTAAAAAAATAATCGGTTACAGGGAAGCAATGACACTAAAGAAACAACCAAAAAAGTTAATAATTGTTGGTTCAGGTGCAATTGGTATTGAATTTGCTTATTTCTACAACTCAATGGGTACTGAGGTAAAAATTGTTGAGTATATGGATAGAATTCTTCCTGTTGAGGATAAAGATATTTCAAATCAATTACACAAAACTTTTAAAAAATCAGGAATTGAAATTTTAACAGATTCTGAAGTTGTATCATCTGATACTAAAGGCAAAGGTGTTAAGGTACAAATTAAATCTAAAGGTCAAATATCTGAACATGAAGCTGACATTGTTTTATCTGCAGTTGGTGTAAAAAGTAATATTGAAAAAATTGGATTAGAAGAAGTTGGTATAGCTGTAGATAAAGACAAGATTATTGTTGATGAATATTATCAAACAAATATTCCTGGATACTATGCTATTGGTGACGTAACATCTGGTCAAGCTCTTGCTCATGTTGCATCGGCTGAAGGAATTTTATGCGTTGAAAAAATTGCTAATCATGATGTAGAACCAATTGACTATGAAAATATCCCTGGTTGTACATATTGCGCACCTGAAGTTGCCTCCGTTGGTTTAACCGAAGAGAAAGCAATTGAGAAGGGCTATTCCATTAAAGTTGGTAAATTCCCTTTTACAGCTTCTGGAAAAGCTCAAGCATCTGGTCATTCAGATGGGTTTGTAAAGGTAATTTTTGATAAGAAATACGGTGAATGGCTCGGTTGCCACATGATAGGGGCCGGTGTTACAGATATGATTGCAGAAGCAGTTTTAGGTAGAAAACTAGAAACTACAGGTAAAGAGATATTGAAATCAGTTCATCCTCACCCCACAATGAGTGAAGCGCTAATGGAAGCTGTTGCAGATGCATATGATGAAGTTATTCATCTGTAATCATACTTTGAAGGGCTAAATCATAGCTTTTTAGACCAAAACCAATAATGATACCGTCTACAACTGGAGATAGAAATGAATTATGTCTAAACTCTTCTCTTGAATATGTGTTTGATATATGAACTTCAACTACTTTACATTCAATTGATTTAACAGCATCTGAAATCCCAACTGATGTATGAGTATATGCTGCTGCATTTAGTATAATTCCATCTGAATCTCTAGAATTTTGAATGAAATTAATTATTTCACCTTCAACATTAGATTGAAAATAATCAATTTTGATTTTTGGATACTTAGACCTAATTGAATTTAAGTATGATTCAAAATTTTGACTACCATATATATCAGTTTCTCTTATTCCAAGAAGATTCAGGTTAGGTCCATTAATTATTGTTATTTTCATATCTTCAAAGGTAATGTATAAAGACTAATTAAAAAACAAATAATGAATTGGGATTCTGCCTTGAAAGATTTTAAAAACTACTTAAAACTAGAGAGAGGATTAAGTCTTAACTCGATTGAAAGCTATGAATATGATCTAAATTCATTTATAAATTTTTTAATAAAAAATAATATTAATGATACACCACTAAGTTGCAAAACAGAAACGATTAAGAATTATCTATATAAAAGTTTTTCAGAAAAAAAATCCAGAAGTCAAGCAAGAAGTATTTCGTCAATTAAAAGTTTTTTTAATTATTTAATTTTCGAAGGTTTAATAAAAAATTCACCTGTAACCAATATTGACTCTCCCAAACTTGAGAAAAAACTACCTGAGGTTTTGACGGAGAAGGAAATAAAAGAGTTAATTAACTCTATAGACACTGACAAAGGTTTTGGACAAAGGAATAAAACGATAGTAGAGATTTTATATGGAACTGGGATAAGAGTAAGTGAGCTTATAAATCTTAAGCTATCAAATATTTTTTTTAATGAAAATTTAATTAAAATAATCGGTAAAGGGAGAAAAGAAAGATTTGTACCATTAGGAAATATCGCTTTAAATGAAATAAAATCATATTTAATTTATCGAAATAAGCTCAATATTAATTCAGATTATCTAGATGTGTTGTTCTTGAATAGGTATGGGAGGAAATTAACAAGATCTATGATTTTTAAAATAATTAAAGATGCCAGTATTAGCATAAATCTAAATAAAAAAATTAGTCCCCACACCTTGAGACATTCTTTTGCAACACATCTAATTAAAAATGGAGCTGATTTGAGGACAATACAGTTAATTCTTGGACATGAAAGCATAACTACAACTGAAATATATACTCATCTCGATACATATCATTTGGAAGAAGTACTAAAAAAATATCATCCGAGATCAAGCTGAATGTTAATCCATCATCAATCTAAAGCCTTCACCATGGACATTGATAATTTTTAAAGAAGAATCATCCTCAAGATATTTTCTAAGCTTTGCTATGTATACATCCATACTTCTAGATGTAAAATAATTAGCATCTCTCCAAATTTTATTAAGAGCAATATCTCTAGGAAGAAGATCATCAAAATTTAAAACTAGCATTTTTAAAAGCTGGTTTTCTTTTGGGGAAAGTTTATATGACTGACCTAGTTTATGAGTTAATATTCTAAGTTTTGAGTTAAAAGAAAATTCTCCAAATTGAAACTCAAAAACATCTTTCTCCTCATTTTGAATAAATTGCTTTCTATTAAGAATTGATTTAATTTTTGCTAGTAATATTTCTGAATCAAAAGGTTTTGTCAAATAATCATCTGCACCAATTTTATAACCTTTCAACACATCATCTTTTAGGTTTTTTGCAGTTAAAAATATTAATGGAGTGGTTTCATTGACCTCACGAATCTCTTTAGCAAGAGTAAGTCCATCTTTAAAAGGCATCATTATGTCTAGAATACAAAGATCGAATTCAGCCTTATTATATTTTTCAAAGCCTTCAATTCCATTTACTGCTAGGGTTACATCATAATTATTAATTGTCAAGTAATCTTTTAAAATTCTACCAAAATTTGGATCATCTTCAACTAGCAGTATTCTTTTGTTAGATTTCATTTTAAATATTTTTTAAAGTTATAAAAAACTTGGTTCCAATTGACTTTTTGCTTTCAAGATTAATTACTCCATTATGAAAATCAATAACTTTTTTAACGTATGCAAGGCCTAAACCATGTCCTTTTATATCATGTATATCTCCATTTTGTTCACGATAAAACTTCTCAAAAATCATCTTTTGAGTATTCTTATCCATTCCTATTCCACTATCTTCAATGCAAACAGTAATATCTTCATTTGTATTAATTGAGAACACTTTAATTTGAGGGTTTTCCTTAGAATATTTAACAGCATTATCTAGAATGTTTATAATGATATTTTCAAGATGGTTACTATTTCCTCTAATCATACTATTACCAGCTTCAAGAGAAATATCAATAGACCCTTTATTGCTTTCAATTATTAGCCTCACATGTTCAATAGCATCTTCGATTACTTCATGTAAGTCGATATCTTCCATATCAAAGGGGTTAGAGCTTTTTTCAAGTTGAGAGATTCTTAAAATATTTTCAACTTGAGACAACATTCGAGAGTTTTCTTCTCTTATCATTCCTAAATAGGAAGTAAATTTTTCATTTAAATTATTTTTTGAACTTGAAATAGCGTCTAAAGCTAGATTAATTGTAGCAATTGGTGTTTTAAACTCATGAGATATATTATTTATAAAGTCACTTTTTATTTCAGAAAGTTTTTTTTGCTGAATTATTTGATAAAGAGCGCTTGTAGAAATTACTATGATAACCAAAGTAAGCATAAAAGAGAGAGTTGCAACTCCAATAATACCTGAAAGAACAAATTCTTTTTTTTCTGGGAAGGAAACAACCAAATTATATTTAACTGTACTTGTCCTGTCATTTAAGAATGGTATTGAATACTTTGGTCCAGATTGAACTTCAATATAGTTATTGGATTTAACTTTTGTAGATAAGTTATTACTGTAAATTCCAAATTCATATGGAGTTATAATGTTTCTATCACTAAAACCTTGGTCTAGTAGTAATTGAATTTCTCTTGAGGTAGTTCTCTTATGAATTGGAAGTGAAGATGCATATTCTTGAAAAGCTGTTTTATATTTTTCAAACTTGAAGATATCAATATCCTCAACACTCTTTAGTTTTGAGATTGAAGAGTTTAATCTATTCTCTCTTCTATCAAATATATTTTTGTTTACAATTGTAGTTTTTACAGCTTTGTAATCTTTAAGCTCATTATCATAATATCTACCAGAAAGATCAATAGGAAGATTAATATTGTAATCTTCTTCTAAAATACCATATGCAAAAAAAGTAGAAAGATTTGATGATTGATCTTCATCCAGAAACAAAAAAACATCAGTAAAATTTGAATCTTCAGGTGTGCCAATTGAGTCTATTAGCATTTGATAAGTGTACACATAGTCATTTAACTCTCGATTTTGGATTTCAACAACTACCTCACGAAGTGTCCTTCTAACAGCTAAAGAAAACTCTTCTTCCTTATTCTGCCAAGCTGAATAAATCCAATATCCTTGCATTAGAATTATACCAATTAATGAAAAAGACATTGCTAAAACAAGAGTTGTGTACAATCTTTTATTCATGTTATAAAATTCTCAATTTTAAAATTAAATTTTCTTAATGAAATGTTAATGTGTTATTATTATGTAATTAAATCCCTGTGAATCTTAAAAACTTTCTCTCTTAATTCTGAAAGTTTATTGTTATCTATAATGTAATCGCATTTATCAATAATTGTACTATCATCTATTTGATTCTTTATCCTTTTAATTACATCATCCTCTGATATATTGTCTCTTTTAACTACTCTTTTAATCCTATCTTCTAATGGTGACCTAACCAGAATAATCTTATCGTATTTATCCTCAGAATTTGTCTCAAATAAAATAGCAACCTCTTTAACAATATAGCTGCCTATATTAGCTTTTACGAAGGATTCAAAATGTTTTGCAACAGCTGGGTGTATAATAGAGTTCAATAATTTTAATTTACTTGAATCCTCAAAAACTATATTCGATAATTTTATGGTATCTAGAGTATTATTCTTATATATATCTTCTCCAAAAAGATTTTTGATTGATTGAATTATTTTTTTTTTAGAATTAATAAGGATTTTAGCTTCCTTGTCAGCAATATAAGTGCTTATTCCTAAATATTTAAATTCATTGAGTACAGTAGATTTACCAGAACCAATACCTCCAGTTAATCCAACAATTTTCATTTTGAGTTTAATTTATCTATGATCTCCTGGCTTACTCCGACACTTGAGAAACCACCGTCATTAAAAATGTTTTGAAGAGTAACTCTTTTGGTGTAATCTGAAAATAAAGAAACAGTCAGATTAGCACAATCTTCTGCAGTTGCGTTACCTAATGGTGATGTTAAATCAGCATATTTAATAAAGTCGTCAAG
>CETK01017798.1_pt1 | contig 24454 bp, 22 predicted proteins | sample 361431 | NCBI WGS metagenome assembly CETK01 (sample SAMEA2622452, study PRJEB7988) | marine metagenome | biome: marine biome (ENVO:00000447); feature: surface water layer (ENVO:00002042); material: "saline water (ENVO:00002010), including plankton (ENVO:xxxxxxxx)" | depth 5 m | reverse complement strand
TCATCTATATCCTCTTGCCACAAATCATTTGGGTCGTCGAATATTTCGGTTTGTTCGTCTGTGTCGTCTTGGAAGTCTAACTCTTCAAAAAAAACATTCATATCTGATATTTCTTCTGTTTCTCCACTGTTATCAGAGTCTTCATTATTTTCAAATGGAAACAGTGATTCTTCCCTTTCATCGGAAAGAACTTCAGAAGTGGTTTTTTCCTTAATTTTCGCCTTACTTTTTTCTTTCATCTCATTAGAGCCCGATTGGTCGTTAGTTTTTCCCGATATTTCCCAACGCATTAACCTCTCCAGAGTTCCCTCAGCACCTACATCTCTTCTCTCGTCAGTCAGGTCCCTGAGTAGCCTGATTACTTCTCTTGGATTTCCAGATGTTGATTCATGAATTCTGGTAAGAAGTCTATCCTCAATGATCCATTTCTCTCGAGCCTTCCTAGATACTAACCTGTTTGAAAGATCCTGTATCTGACTTTTTGAAAGGTTTGGAATGTGGTGGGGGGTGTCAAACAATTCAATTATCTCCTCATCCAATGTAGATAGCTGTGAAGGAGTGAGGACTACAATAACAAAAGCTCTGAGTCTCTGGAGAACTGGGGATAATGAGCCAAGGACTGGAGCGATATCTACATTGGATGGGTAATCGAGAGAAATTACCGGAAGATTCCCTGTAGAATCCTCCAGGTTGGAAACCAGATCATCAATCATTTTCTGATTAGATCCTGAGGACCCAAAGCCACAGAAGTGAATTGATAGCTCATGAATTATAGAACTCACGGGATCTTGCATTGGCCAATATTGGCCGACGAAACTTCTTCTGGTTTGGGATGCCAAAGTTCTGACAATTGAAGACCTACCTGAACCTCTCTCTCCCACCAACAACATCATCCTAGGAGATTGAGAAACTACATGCTCCCTCCATGAGGAAATTAGTCTGTCCCTTCCGACCAAGTATTCTGCCCTTCCACTTTCAATGGGCCTGAGGTCAAATGGATTACCCCTTAGCAGAGGCAAACCTAGTTCCCCTGGCACACCACCACTCACGAACGCAATGCAATTGTTTCAGTACATAATATTAACGTTTATTAACGCTAGATAATGTTCTAATTAACGCTTATTTTCACTTTTTCAAAATTCTAAATTCATAAATATACGACTAGTAACACGTTTAAATAAATATCAATTAACGCTTTTCTAACGGTTTAATTAAGCGTTAATAAAGCGTTAACAAGTTTATTAACGCTTTTTATTAGGAAATTATTAGAGATCTTGACATTTTACATGGGGTAATTAATTTGCCATAGGTAGTATGGTCAAGGGAAATGTACAGAAGGGTGTTTCTTCTGAAGGGATGTGATAACATGCCAGTTGATAGCAGTCGATTGAAAGGATTTTACAAACTATCTGTCCCAGAGAGAAGGAAGTTGCTCTCGGATATAGCAGGATTAGATGAGCAAATGGTAGAGGCATGGGCTTCTAATGGAGAGCTTCCAGAGGATGTTGCTGATAGAATGATTGAGAATGTGATAGGGACTTATTCACTTCCAATTGGTGTGGCTACCAACTTCATTATCGATGGTGAACACTACCTCATTCCTTTCGTAGTCGAGGAAGCTAGTGTTGTGGCAGCTGCTTCGAACATGGCTAAGAGGTGCCACTCAAAGGGAGGGTTCTTTTCCGACAATGATGAGCCTGTCATGATAGGGCAAATTCAGATTGTTGGTTGTGAAGATCCTGAGGAAGCTAGGCTAGCGATACTTTCAGCAGAGAAAGAGTTGGTTGAGGCTTGCAATGATGTAGATCCTATTCTTGTTAAATTTGGAGGGGGATGCAAAGGAGTAGAGGCTAGAATTATCGAAACAGGTTCCGGGCCCATGGTTATCGTACACATTCTAGTTGATTGCAGAGATGCAATGGGGGCAAATGCAGTCAACACCATGGCAGAAACTATAGCCCCAAGGATAGAGGAGCTGAGTTCGGGGACAGTCATTCTCAGAATAATAAGTAATCTCGCTGTTCACCGACTTGCGAAAGTTAGAGCAATCTTCACTCCCGAAGAAATGTCAGATAGTGGCTCAGACAGAGAAGGGGGGTCTAGTGTCATTGATGGCGTGATTCAGGCATACCACTTCGCGGCCGCAGACCCTTTCAGAGCTACGACACACAACAAGGGAATAATGAATGCAATTTCTCCGGTTGCGATTGCCTGTGGCCAAGATTGGAGAGCAATAGAGTCTGGAGCGCATTCCTATGCATCTTATGGGAGGGAGTATGGATCTATGACTCATTGGGAAAAAGACAGTGAAGGTAACTTGATTGGCTCAATAGAAATACCGATGGCGGTCGGACTTGTCGGTGGCGCAGTGAGGATACACCCTGGGGCCCAGGCCAATGTGGCATTGTTGGGATTGAGATCTGCTAATGACCTAGCGAAGGTCATGGCTGCCGCCGGATTAGCTCAGAATCTTGGGGCTTTGAGGGCTCTGGCGACAGTGGGAATCCAAGCGGGCCACATGAAGTTACATCTCATGAACATGGTAGCCGCTGCAGGTGCTGAAGGATCGGAAGTTGAGGCTGTCGCCAAGCTCGTCAGGGAGAGTGGAGAGAGAATTACTATGGCGGCAGTTGAAGAGGCCTTGGAAACTATCAGAAAGGATTAGTCTAATCTTCTGTATGGCTGATTCCTTGGGATGTATTTGGGCCTGTAGATTGGTGTTCCCCTTCCTTCCCTGGCGTTTCTTTCATCCAGTATCTGCGCACATATTCCAGCTACTCTTGCCCATCCAAAGAAAGTCGTGTAGTAATCTGGCTTCCTAAAGCCAACCGAATGAAGTAGCATTCCACTGCCTAAATCCACGTTTGGATACGGATTCCGTATTTTTGGGAGCCTTTCCTTTAGGATGTTAGGAGTGATTTCACGTAGTACCTTGACAGTCTTGTATAGTTCATCATCGGGACAAATCTCGTCACCAAGTCCTATGAGAAGCCTAGCTCGTGGGTCCTCGGCTCTTAGAACACCGTGCCCAAATCCGTATATTGGCCTTCTGGAGTCTATCTCTGCATTTACAAACGACTCAATCTCATCCCTATCGGATGTTCCAATACGCTGGATAAATTCCAAAACAGCCTGATTTGCTCTGCCATGTAGAGGTCCAGATAGAGCATTCATAGCACTAGCCATAGAAGCATACACAGAAGCTCTACCAGAAGCTACAGCCTTGCCAGTGAATGTGGAGAGATTCCCCCCTCCATGATCCATGTGCAGTATGAAAAAGAACCTGAGAACTCTATTCATCCGGTCAGCTTCATCACCTTCTATTCCGAGCATATGGACAAAATTTTCTACGAGACCCAGTTCTGGTTTTCTGGGCCTTAGCTGTTCCTTCTTCCCCCCTCTGAGCAGGAATACACGTGCCATTAGTTCGGGCATTCTTGCAATTAGGTTCATTGAATCTGACTTGGGATCGCCCGTTGACTCAGCGGTCCCCAGTGCCATTATTCCGATAGCAAGCCAATCCATTGGATGGCCACTACCTGGTGTGAGTGATTCCAAGACCCTGAGCGCCCCTGTTGGAAGGGTCTCTCCTCTAAGGGCTAATTCTGCCCTGAATTTCTCAGACTGTTCCGGGGTCGGGAGTTCTTTGTTCAGTAACAAGTAAACGACATCCTCTTCTTCCAGATCAACTAAATCTTCTACTGGATATCCGACATAGTGGACACCTTCAAGTGGGTCGACATAGGAAGTCTCGCAGGTCCCTACTGGAACTCCCCTGAGGCCACTGTCAAGGTTAGATTCCTTAACGTTGAATAGAACCTCATCCTCTCCCATATACTCACCGGAACTACGGGACTGGTGAAGACGTCATAATGTCTCCGTTTTTCGGCGTGTGGATATGTATACTCAGAATATGGATTTTAAGGGAAAATTATGAAATTTTTTAGAAAATACCCCAATGATGATAATTCGATTGAGGTGGCCGAGAATCAATGGATGACTGGAAAGAAGTAGTTGGTTCCATGGACCGTGAGCATGAACATATGCTCAGAGGCGGTACTGTGAGTAATCTCTTTCTCAGAGACTCATTGACATACAGTCATCCTGTTTTTGTCGGCGGATACTATGGGATGATGATTTCACTCGCCCTATTATTGCCCTTGTCCTACAATAACGATGGAGGCGGCTTTCTGGAATTTGTGAGAGATTGGGGGCTTCAGTCGCTTATCTTAATATCAATAACATCGATACTTGGGGCCTTCTCCATTATGACCTCTGCTGTAGTCAAAAGGCCCCCAGCAAGGCTTCATTATTGGAGGAAAATATTATTCCTCTTTCCTTTCATGGGACTTACGGTTTTGTCTACTTCCATGATCTATGGATATGGAGGGCAATTATTTGTAGAGGCTGGGTGGTTTTTCTACATCCTACCTGGACCATTGTGGGTGCATCTTTCCTACGCCCCTAGATGGAGAATAATAGAGAGAATAGACAGAGGAATTAATCCTTTTGAGGGTATGGGAAAGACGATTTATGGCAATACCTCAAGAACTGTGGATAAAGAGGATGTGGAATTGGATGAGGTTCTAGAAACGGTCTAGAATTCTACTTGATTTGCTTCTTCAAAATCCCGCATCGCCTTCCTTAAGACATCAGAAATCTCGACTGGTTCTCCTGATGTGTAATCTATCAAAACGCACACCACCTTTCCAATTGCCACGGTCTCGTTGTTTCGATGGGAACTAAGAATAACGTATTCCATGTCAAATGAGCTTCTGCCTATTCTGGAAACAGATGTCTTACAATTGATAATGTCGGGGAAAACCACTGGAGCTTTGTAATCGACTTCTATTCTCGCCAAAATAGGCCCAATATTGGAGCTTTCATATAGGTCCATGATTCCAATCTCAGAGAAATATCTCATTCTGACAGTTTCCATCCATTTTGCAAAAACTGAATGATTTACGTGTCCCAGTGAGTCCATATCTCCCCAATTAACGGTTATATCACTGGATAGTGACCATCCATTTCTTGCACCATTAAGGTCCCCTATCGACATTATTCTACCTCATATCAATCCTAATTCTTTCCCACATCTCTCGAACTCAGATAGGACCTTGTCTAGGTCATCCCGGGTTAGCCCTGACGACATCTGGGTCCTCACTCTGGATTTATCCCTTGATACCATAGGGAAGACTATTGCCCCGACCAAGATTCCACTCCTGGAGAGTTTTGAGGAGAGCTCCTTTGCCACCTTACTATCACCACACATCACTGGAATAATAGGAGTCTCTGACAATCCTGTATCGAATCCCATTGACTGTAGCTCATTTCTGAAATAGTTCGTATTTTCCCAAAGTTTAGCGACATGTTCTGGTTCATCCATCAGAACCTCAACTGCTGCTTTCTGAGCCGCGGCTACACCTGGTGGTTGGCTTCCTGACAACAACCATGAACGACTGTGGTTCAGCGCGTAACTCCTCACTAATTCCGAGCCAGCTAAAATCCCCCCTTGGACACCCATTGCTTTAGAGTACGACCCCAATTCAAAGTCTACTTGTCCTTGGAGTCCAAAGTGCGCGACTATTCCTTTCCCACCTCCAAGAACCCCCTCGCCATGACAGTCATCAACCATAATCATGGCCCCATAATCCTCTGCAACGTCTACAATATCATCGAGTGGGGCAATGTCTCCGTCCATACTGAATACTCCGTCGGTAATGATCAATATTCTCTCTGCGTCTTTATTTTGCGAAAGAGTTCTTTCCAGTGCACCGATGTCATTGTGGGGGTAGACTGTCCTACTGGCTTTGGTTAGCCTTACTCCATCGATAATGGAGCCGTGGTTTAGCTCATCCGAAATGATGACATCCTGCTTCCCTCTAACCAGAGTAGGTATAAGCCCGACATTGGCCGTGTAACCTGCTGAATAAATCAAAGAAGCCTCTACTTCCTTGAATTCTGCCGCCTTCTTTTCTGCCTGTAGGTGGATATCCAGAGTCCCAGCTATAGCCCTCACAGAGCCCGAACCTGCGCCGTATTTCCTTGTCGCCTCCAAGCTAGCCTCGACAACTCTTGGATGAGTAGTAAGATTCAGGTAATTGTTGGCAGAAAGCATGATCATGTCTTTCCCTCCAACTTTGCAATGTGGCCCACTCGCCGATTCCAGAATAGGAGGATTCCACTCCAAATCATGCGATTTCAATTCGTCGAGCCTTTCAGACATCCATGACAGGTCGGCCACCATGACTCTCGATTAGGTGGGGGGTACATGGCTCCATCGGAGCGAGTTCTTCATTTCCTAGACCTCTATCCGACATCATGGGTGGTGAATCTGTGGAAGTCACCGTGCTTGGTAATGCCCAAGATGGAGGATACCCCCAAGTTGGTTGCATGAAGGATTGCTGTAGGAAAGCAAGAGAGAAACCTGGCTTATCGAGGATGCCTGTTTCTTTGGGATTAAAGGGCGCAGACAGATCGACACACGTTTTTGAAGCCAGCAGGATGATGTCACAACAATTCGACCTATGGAGTTCTCTGGGAGAAGTTCGTTGGCCTCCATCCAGCTTTTGTCTGACCCATGCGCACTTAGGCCATATTGATGGCCTTGGTCTCCTAGGGAGGGAGGCAATGGGACTCCGGGGAGTTAAGGTTCATTGTAGTGATTCAATGAGTTCGTTTGTCCGGCAAACCCCTTCCTTGAATATCCTGATTGAACAAGGTGTAATCGACTTACATGTCTGGAATCCAATGGAGGAATTTGAGCTAACGGAGGGATGCGGTTTCACTGTTACAGCGGTACCAATCCCTCACAGGTCCGAGCTTTCTGACAATCATGCTTTGATAATCAGAGGGCCCACAAAAAGCCTGTTTTTTATGCCAGACCATGACTCGTGGGCTGGGACTTTGATTGGAGATTTAGGAATCACACAGTGGCTTAAAGAGATGAAAATCGATATCGCACTAATTGATGGGACATTCTGGGACTATGGTGAGATTTCTCACAGGGACATCACAGAGATACCTCATCCCACAGTTACTGAGACCCTGAGCAGATTAGGGGAAAAAACCATTACCGATCCAGATATATATTTCACACACTTCAATCATACAAACCCACTGCTCAACGAGAGGAGTATTCAGACAAAGAAGTTGCTATCCATGGGCTGGAGGGTTTCCGAGCAAGGCAGTGTCTACTATCTCTGACTTGAAGCGGAACCTTATCAGGGATGTGCATGAGGGTGGGTCATGCTACTGCATGGTGCGGTATCTAGCGGCCTCGGAAGAGCGCATGTTTTCATGGCACAGCCACACTATCAAGAGCAGTTCAAAGATGTCCTAGGATCAAGCGCCTGGCCGGGTACGTTGAATGTAAACCTGGAAAGTGAAAGTCTGAACCCTTACAGGAAGCTAAGAGTGGCTGCAGGACTGGATGACGGCACGGATGTTGTTGGATTGGAGCCAATCAGGATTCAAGGATTTGAAAGGGATGGTAGATCATTCGGAGGAGCTACCGCATTTCTTGCGAATATTTCGGTTGATTCCGAGACATGGATTAGATGTGCATTATTGATACCAGACCTGACCAGACATACTGAAACAGCCGAGGTAATTTCGAATACTTTCCTGAGGGAAGACCTTCCTTGTCTTGATGGTGATGAAGTCTGGATTAGGATAGACCGATCTCTTTAATCCATTCAGAATTTATGACTGTAGACATTTCCAGATCGCAGAGACTCAACCAAGTTTTGTGCCCCCGGATTGATGAGGGTGGTTTTGAGAAAAACGATGTATCTGGGTCTGACCCCTTTCCCATCACCGCGGAGACATGTTCCATTTCCCAAAGTATCAACCCTCTCGATGCCCCCATACCCATATCTACTGGGATATGAGGATTTTTCAGGGCATCAGCAACATATTCCAAATCGTAATCCCCAGAAACTATCCCTGTGATCGCAGACGCAATTCTCCGAACTTGATTCCAAAGGAAAGATTCTGCTGTGACTGAGATTCCGATAGGCTTCTGATTTTGGTCCAGCCATGGTCTGCAATCAATCACATTCCTCACTGGATCTTTTCCGTCTTCAAGCCTGCATAGATTAGTAAAATTGTGGGTGCCGATAAACAATTGGCACGCATCAGTTAGGAGGTCGAGATCGACATCTTGGGGCCAATTCTTTATTGCCTCGCATCTGTAGAAGTACTTTCTTGAAATTATTGCCTTTGTTTGAATTATTGAAGGAACTTTCTCTGCCCTCCATGCCACTATATCGTCAGGAAGGCGGTCATTGAGTGCCTTAATCAAAGAAAATCCATCAATTGATGCAGTAACAGTTTCGGGTAATTCTAGTTTAATCAAATTCATTCTCACACTGACTCCAGAGTCTGTCCGACTGAAAATCCAAAGACAACCTTTGGACCACCAGCCAATGTCTTTCAGGGAGTCAATGAGCACACCTTGAACAGTCCGGACATTCGGCTGGATTTGAGATCCGTGGAAATTTTTCCCATGATAACCGATGGCGACTAGGAAACAGTCGCCAGTCAGAGTTAATGCCTCCTTCAATCCTCAGAAACAAGATACTCCATGGCCTCATCCACCGATGAAAATCCTAATCCCAGCATCGCAAACTCGAGGGCGATTGGTATGAATTGTCTGGCATTCGGGTTGCTTCTGTCAAATTCTGTCTTGAGATCTATGAGATCTATGAGAGTCTTGGCAGCCTCATAGAAATGGGACGACACGTCCAAGTCCTCCAATTTGTCACCCAGTTCCTTGAGCTTCCTGAATTCACGTACAGACATCGAAATCCTATCGAATTCCAACAATGCCTTGGCATGCGAAGCTAGATACTCTGGATTCTCTGGATTCATTGAGGAAGCGCGTCTGTAATAAGCCGCGACCTGTCCTTCATTTATCCTATCATTTCCCTTTTCATCGAAGTTTCCATTAACTTGAATCTCGAATAAAGCAGCCTCGGCCCAGCCATGATATCCTGCAGGATCATCCGGATTAGATTCAATGTAACTCTCGAATATTTTCATCGCTTCCATGAAGTTTCCTTGGGCTATTAACTGGGCTGCTTGTGTTATTTGTTCGTCCATCATCGGCTCCCCCTCAAGTCACATCGGACGCCTTGCAGTTAAGAACGGTGCGGATGGTAATTATGAATTGTCGATAAGCTCATTGATCAAGCTGTAAACTGACATTGGGTCATTTATGCAGAATAGGCACTGACTGGGATCTTCCGTAGAAGGGGATTTTTTCCGTTGCATGAATACCCAACCAAATAGGATCGAAAGGAGAGACGAGGAAGCCACCCTAGATTGATCTTCGTTACGAGATTCTGACTGGATCCCGTCGGTGATGACATGGATATTGCCAAAGCCGAAGATTTTTCCTATTATTGGAGGTTCGACTTTGAGATTCTCGACCTTCTCGAAGGGGATTCCAATGGTGCTCGAGTCGAAATAAAGAAACTTCTTCCTGATGTGTACTCTCTTGTCAGTAATTGCGTATTGGAATGATTTTCTATAATGTGTGGTTAATGCCAGAGAGAAGGATGCGGAGAGCGCACCCAAAACCGGGTAATACCAGTCTAGCCACATGGGTGTGTCTGGGATGCCATCGGTAAAATTACCAATGATTTTTCCACCCCAGTCCAAGATGACAATCGTAAAGGGAACTAATCCATTAACGATAAGCCAAGTAGTAGTCCAGCCCCCTGATGTGGAGGTGTTCAAATAGTGATTTATTTTCGCAATCAACATCATTACAATGACAAATCCAAGAACACCTGAGACGTCGAGAATCACCTTGGCTAGGCCCACTAACACATTTAGGTTGCCTTGCCCTTCCACATCCTCGAATTTTGCCGCCCAAAAGAAGATTACATGGACCAATAACACCAACAAGGAAAGAGCATATTTTCCGGCCATAGACATCAACACAGGACCTCCATGCCATATCGGAATTTCTGATTCTGTCATCTCGGGAAAGCTATCCTTAACCTCATTAATATCAATCTGTGATTTGTAATTATTGATCAAGTCTTCCATTTTATCACCTAGTGTAGAACTCCCCATGCATGTTCGGCGTTGCCGTGAATCCACTCGTAATCACTCTCATTTCTAGTACCATCAGAATCTTCATAATTTATCGAAATGACCTCCAATGGATACTCATTGTACGTTAAGTGACTAACCCAAGATGCCCTGGTAGGCTGATCGAAAATCCATCTTGCCCTGCTGACAGCTCTAACCTTTATTTCGGCGGCTGATTCCTCATTCCAGACCCTCACAAGGAATTCTGGCAGAGGATTTCCGTTGTTATCCTTCAATGCATCAGGAGTTTTTTGCTTAGAGAGCTCGACAGTGCAGTTATCGAAATTTTGTGTCTTTCCTGTTTTGCGGTCATGGAATACTCCAGTTCCTATATTTGGTGATCTGAAGAAGTCCCTCAACCTCCATGGCTCATCATCTCGGGCTGACCACATCGGAGTTGCGTGGGGCATGAACCAATCCAGATATGAGCCGTCATCGAAATGTAGCATACCCCAAAACCACGGAAATGATGGAGCTTGGACCGAGACCTTCTGAAAATATCCAGTTCCTTCCATGACCTCCCCGTCTACTACAAGCTTGCACTTCGTGGCTTGAAGCCTAAGTATATCGTATCCCATTCCGAGGAAATACACATTATTTCTGTAGGTTAATTCACTGGGAGGACCCCACCAAGGGGTCAGCTCCGCTTCAAATTTAGAGGGAGCTCCTTCTGATATGGCTTCATTGTCACTCGAGAGATTAATCCAGAATGATTTGTTTCCCGGGGCCATTCCAATGGACATGTCCTCTTCGGTCAGGGGGATTACTGCGCCCGCTCCTTCGCCCTTTCCTTCGCCCGGCCACAATGGATGAGTGTCAGATATGCTTGCCATTCTGCATTCCCTCTTCACCAGAGGTTCGAACATTCTCTCACCGTCGAACCACCATGCACAGACCATACCAGGTATTACATGCCCTCCATGCTCGTCAACGAACATCCGTCCCTCAGGCTTCCACCAATGTCCACTGACCCTAATCGCAGGTGTTTCTTTTGTTGACCAGAGAACCATTAATTGCTTAGATCTACCTGGATTGACTTGATCTGGGATAAGGATCAGCGCCCACCACCACCACCACGAAAGTCTGCGGATTGGAGGCATAACATCCAACCTCCACAGAGATGAGAAATCTCCTTTGAAATGCAGGTCCTCTTGACTCATGTGATCACATTATCTCCCTCTTGCTGAAGACGGCGCTGCCAAATCCAATCATGGCGGCAGAAACAGTTACCAACACGACCACTGAACTTACAATTCCCAAATATGGGTTGTTCGTGTTCAAGGTGTGTACTGGTGGTGACCAAATCCACTCAAGTCCTGTATCCAAGCCAAACGCGTAAGACATCTGTGAAAATTGAATAGTGTCTGGCCAAGATGCCAATACGACAGAGTCGATTAGCTGCAGACCCCAGTGTGAGACTGATAACGATGCTACAGAAGTAGTTGGCGATATTAGCGTCGTGAATCCCATTGCAAACTCCCAAACTCCGATGATTATACAGAGGTAAACACCGTACTTAGGGAGGAGTAGTCCAATTGTGTTGAACAGAGAGCCATAGGCTGCTAAAACAAGAATGGTAGTGAAAGCAATTCCAAGCCAGACTGGGAAGTCACCAAATCTGACCAGACTGTCCCCAGGCCCTATGACAGAGGTTATTGAAGCCATTGCCAGTGATAAAGTCAAAATAAATATTGAAACAACTACCAGATATCCCATGACCCGATAAAGGATGAATTCGCCCCTATGGATTGGTTTTGAAAGAAGGTAATGCAGAGTCCCTCTCTCTGTCTCATCCCTGACTAAACCCAGCGAGAGAAATAGAGGGAGGAATAGTCCAAGGAGAAGCACGAATGCTATCTTTCCTGTAGCTATGACGAAAGTCCTATGCCCTGCTTCCCCAACGTAATTCTCGTCTACAGGGTCTTCATCGACTGAGGAGTCGGCGGTTATTGAGATTACTTCCCCCGTTTCCGGATCGATTATCCACACCACATCACAGGGGATTCCATTTCGATTTGAATCTGGGTCATGTGGCTCTTGCCACCACATCAGGTCTCCATTTACATCGACTTGTGTGAGCCAGTCAATTCTCAGGCAGTCGCCGTCGTTATCCAAGCCTTGGCTTCCACCAGAACCGTCCCAATCGATGTCATCCTCGTCGATGTACATTTCCTTAGGATCCTTTGGGACATCAAATATCCCAGTTATGTAGCCCCATGAAAGATAGTAGTTTATCGGGACGCTTAGATTACCTTCGGCTGTAAATTTGCCATTCGTTACGTATGTACCATTTTCCAATTGGCATGCCGTGGAATAATCAGGAATCCAATCAATGAACACTTCCCCTCTCGTATCCTGGCAATCTGTCACATCTTCCCAATCGATGATATAGTCCCATTGGCCTCCCTTGTAGTCAAAATCTATCCATTTGGAGTCTAGAAATGACATTCCTTCCCATGTCTTATTTCCTGAAATCTCTCTATTCTCGTCATTCCAATCGATTTCTCCCTCATAAACGTAGGTACCTGAGCCCGGGAACTGTTCCCCGTCCCAATCACTGGTCCCATATTTTCTCTCCTGCCCAAGGGGGTAACCATCGCGATCTGCATCGACGCTATCCCCATCATTGTCTACTGGCTCAAATCCCTCTCTGACTGCGTCAACATAGAATGCCAGAAGCATTATCATGAGTATTGCCCCAAGAGAGAGAACGACCCATGTTGATATTTTGTGCCTGAGTTGTCTTATTGTCAGTTCGACGACCGCTCCAGCCTTCCTATCCAGCCTCGTCCAAACTGTCTCGGATAGCTCTCTTCCTTGAACGTCCACTTTTAACCACCCACTAAATATCCAAGAAGTGAGTCCAAATTGTCATCAGGATTTTCGACAGAAGTGACAATGATTCCAGAGTTGACAATCACACTGGGCAGGATTGCGTGAGCCGCCGAAAGATCCCCAGTATGGATCTCCAGATATCCTTCCTCTGGGAATCTAACTCCATAAATCGGATCCTCTGAGATGAGCTCCTTCGCTAGCTCCCTTGGAGATTCTGTCTCTAGCATTATCCTATGGGGGTGTTTGTCTAGAAGTCCCCTAATGGCATGTAAATTGCCAAGTGCCAACAACCTGCCGTTGTGAAGTATAACGATTTGTTCTGTTATTCTCTCTATCTCTTCGAGAATGTGGCTCGAAACAATAACCGTCTTCCCTCGATTCCCAAGTTCCCTAATCACACTCATTATGCTGGTCCTAGCAAGAGGGTCGCATCCATGGAGTGGCTCATCTAGGATGATTAAGTCTGGGTCGTGGACTAATGCGTGGGCAATTTTCACTCTTTGGCGCATTCCTTTACTGTATTTACCAACCTCCTTGTGCCTGACCTCAGTAAGGCCGACGAAATCTAAAACATGCTCCGCCCTATCCCTTGCCTCATCTCTGGTCATGCCATGAAGTCTTGCCATTGTAGTGAGGAAGTCAAGGGCTGTCATCCACTCATACAACGGTTCTGTTTCACTAACATAGCCTACTCTTCTGAAAGGTGATGTACTCTCCCATGGATCAGTGCCAAAGAGTCTGACTGCCCCCTGACTCGGTCTGAGTCTTCCAAGTAATAACTTGAAGAGGGTTGATTTACCGGCCCCATTCGGCCCCAAAACTCCCGTTACGCCACCATCTATGGCCAATGATACATCATTGATTCCAATTACCTCACCATACCATTTGGATACGGACTCCAACATCACTGCGGGGGGATTTGATGTCATTCTCTTGTCACCTCGAGAGAGCTTACTCTACTTGTAAGCAGCAGTAGAGAGAGGAAGTTAATCAATAGTATTGATACTATTGAAAATGACAAGGGGTGATCATAATTAGACTCTATTCCGATTAACCATTGCCCTATGTGAGCGAGCCCGTCATATGGACTTAGTACGTAAAGAATCGAAGAGTTAAATGTTGATTCGATTAGAAAAGCTACCATTTTAGTCCCATAAATAACTGCAAGGAAGGCTACTGCGGCAAAGAACCTACTTTGACTGATACTGGACAACGCCAATCCGATCGAAGTGTATGTGATTACCAGAAGGATTCCTGACATTAGCCCTCCCATGAACATCGGAAATGTGTCAATTAGGAATGCCCAACCCTCACCATTGAGAACAATCGCACTTGTGTAATACACAATGTAAGAGAATACGATTACAAAACCGAGGACTACCGAACTACTGAGATACTTCATCGCAGTGTAATCAGTCCTGTTTATCGGCCTAGAAAAGTAAATCGCACTAGTCCCATTTCTTCTGTCATCCGAAATCATGCCACCGACCACCAGTGCCGTCAGCAATGGCCACATACAGAGGTTTCGTGGGAAAAATCCCAGAACTTGGCCCCATAAATTGTATCTGTTTATTCCCCACATTCTCGACAGGACTTCTCCAAAACCACCTTGTCCTCCCAAGGAAGCGAGAAACAGCATTGCAACTGGGGAGATGGAGAAAAGGAAAACTATCAAAATTGTGAGTCTGACCATTGGATGATAGTATCTGTGGCCTTTGCTTGAGAAAAGGCCATACACGTGATGTCTAAAGATGGCATAATTCCTGACCCACCTGGGTCCCAGTGAGCCTCTCCATGGACGATATGTTTGCTCATAAATCGAGCCTTTGATCTCTGCTTTCTGCGCTACAGACGCAATCGCCAGCTCGTCGCCGTCCCCGGAGCCGAAGGCCGACTCCATCCTGGTCGTACCACCGGATATATCAAGCTCGTTTTTCATGGTCCCTCACCCTTGTAACTGGGAGTGATGAGCGCTTCAGTCTCCTTTACATCCTCACCTAACTTATCCATAATTAACAGGAAAATATCTTCTAAATCGGGCTCATAATCAGTCATCTTCCTGACTTGCACATTAGCTTTAGCTGCCGTGGAGAGAATTTCTGTGTACGTCCCCGCGTCCGTCTTAGTCACCCTCATATTCCTTCCCATCCTTCTTACGGAGAGGCCAGCCGAAGCTAGTTCTTGTTCCATTCTCGACGCTCCGCCCCAGACCGATATCTCGATTTCTTTCTCAACCTGGTTAACCATTTCATCGATACTTCTGTGTAGAACTATCTTTCCTTTATGGATCATCACTATCCTATCGCAGACTTTCTCAACATCATCCATTACGTGACTGCTCATTAAGACCGATCTACCTCCCTCCGATACCGTCTTCTTCAAAGTCTGTAGCATGAATTCCCTTGCTCTTTGATCCAGTCCATTTGTCGGTTCGTCACAGATGAGAATATCGGGATCGTGAATAAGTGCACAAGCCAGTTTCGCAGCCTGCTTCATACCTGTACTGAATGTCTCAATCTTTCTGTATCTCTGATCCTTTAATCCAACATATTGCAATACCTCATGCGCTCGCTGAGTAGCTGATGCCGGGTTCATTCCCAGTAACTCTCCCGAGTATCGGACTTGATCAATCGCAGTCAAACCTGGATCTAATGAATCATACTCAGGCATGTAGCCTATCTTGGCTCTTATCAGATGGCCTTCAGTCTTTACATCGTGTCCAAGCACTGAACCCTCCCCCGAGGTAATCTTTATCAAACCCAGAAGGCATTTGAAAAATGTGGATTTGCCAGCTCCGTTCGGACCTAAAATCCCTATTGCTCCCGGCGGTATATCCAGATTTATATCATCTAAAGCGAGATGTGGCCCGTACATCTTGTTCAGAGATTTCGCGGTAATGAGGGACTCTTTCGAGGTTTGGGAGGCCATCTTAATCACTCGACTCCCGTAGGGAGTCAATGTCCCCTCGGGATGGCATCACTTGAATTAATCCCCGGATGCATAATGATTAATTTACCTAGTATGCATTATTCTTTCAGTAGCCCCTGTCTTACCTTTACTGCAATTCCTTTGTTGAAACAGCCCATCTCCGAGAATGTTGATTTAGGGGTTCCATGCGCTACTAATTCTCCACTTTCAGAAACTATTACGCAAGGTTGTCCTGGTGTGACATGTGGGTCTGCACCGAGTAGGTAACCATGCATCACATTTCTGCCATTTCCTACAAAGGGAATTGCATCATTGTTTATCATCACTCTAGGTATACCAGGAAAATCCTTCTCTTCGTCAAGATTTGCGTTGGCAAAAATTTCGGGGACTCCATCATTCAGGGAGTAAAGTATCCTGGCACCCTCTGCTGTCAGTGAAACTCCGCCATCATTCAGCCTCGGAGAAAGAGCATGGAGCCCTCCGAAGCTAACATTTACCATTCTATCTGTATTGGATCTTCTCACCTCCATTGAATCGGTGATTTTGCACAGTTTTAACGGATGGGTGGCGCAAAAGGCGGAAAGCTTGTCTACAACTGAACATCTATCTAACCATGATCTAATCTTTTCAATGTCTGGAGAAGAATTTTCGAGAACCTCGGGTGACTTGGAGATAACTATCTCTAGGCCTTCCAAACCTAAGTATGAGATTTCTTCTGAGGAATTAGTTTGATCGGTCAAGCCCTTCCAGATATTGTCAGGACCATCCAGATGACAGAACGGGGAGACGTCTTCGAAAGAATACGGAACAGGTCCGAGTGGAGTTGATATTAAGACCACAGTTTGTGGACAATCAAGGAGGTGATTGATGATAGTGCCCATGGCCATTTCTCTCCAAGGAGGAGGGCAGTTGTCCAATATCAGAACCCTCTCAACAGGCCCAGAGCTACCATCCCACCATGACCCTGGAGGTCTCCATCTGAGAGAGATAATGGCCATTAAATGTAAAATATGTGGCCTGTAATCAATATCATCAGATATTGGCTCACCACCCTTCCTGATTGGGTTGGTTGATGCCATGATGTCTAACAGAGATGCCCCCACTTCTGTTTCTTCTAGTTGCTCTAGTTGATCGATGACCCATTCGAACGCTTCCCTGAGTCTCGGTGAAGCGTGGCTTCTAACCTCAGCTAGCTTCCAAATTGAGCCGTTCCTGATTGCTTCTCTACATCTGGAAAGTTCTGATTGGGTAATCTCTAGATTATGCTTGGCTAAAATAACCGATCTTTCCTCCTTTGACATTGAAAGAACTTGACTTGGACTCGTGCCGTGTAATGCCTCTGAAGATATTGGCCATTCCATTAATCCTTGAACCTTAACAGTACCTTCAGGTGTGAGTATTCTGTCATCCCGGGCAAACAAGGCATAGGCTGCACTATCGAAAAAATCAACTCCTAGGGCTACTGAAAGTGGGAAAAGCAAGGGATGACCGCAACCGAACATGTGAATTGGTTTGTTCGGAGGAATCTGGGATTTTGCGGCCAAAATAATCGAAAATAGTTCTTTGTACCTCTGTTTCTCCATAAGTGGAACTATTCCGCCAATCGGATGTATGGCGAATGTTGAGCCTGATTCATCCCCTCGACTCATCAGCTCTGCGGATTTAGCCCTTAGATCTAGGTATAGTCCCCCCTGAATTGGACCATTGAGCAATATTGAATCCCCTGCTTCTGAGAGTGATTGTGGTACTCTGTTGTAAGTTTCAATGACTGAAATCTCAGTTTCTTCTCTGCTCAATTCAGGCCTTCCAAATACATCAAGCATCGTTCCGACATCAACGCCAATTTCCCTCTGAAATGCGACAATTTCCGAGGGAGATACCTCCACGTCTCCGTAGACGTAGGATTGGAAAGTTCCTGAATCAGTGACTATTGCCCCAGGGAAGTCCAGGAGTTTGTGGATGCCTTCTTGCTTGGCTGGAATGCTAAGTTTTTCATGTTTCCAGATAACATAAGAATTGGTAATCAAAGCCTCTACTCCATACTTTTCCCACATTTCCCTAGGCTCGATGGTACGTAAATTCGGATTTACCACTGGGAGAAGCATTGGGGTGGTAATCACCCCATGATGTGTGTGAAACCTTCCAATTCTGGCGCCTCCATCTCGACTTGATATCTCAAATTTTCCCCAATCTTGGGCCCTGCATGGCTCTGGTTCGGATCTCATAAAATCAACCCATGACAATTTATCATCATTAATCCCCACTGTTTCTCGAGATTACTTGGATGGTTGTTTTTCCACCACTCAACTTCATCTGAACTAAATCTCCCGAGTTTATATTCATAATTGGATCTTCGTCGAAGCTATGAGCATAGGGAGTGCCCAGCAAGGAAGCCGCTGGGAGTGTTAAGGGACAGACATCGCTATTGATAATGGCCAGTGGGCCCCTTCCAGTGTAAATCAACCCCATCAGTACAAAAGGAGCAACAGTTGACCCCGAACCCTTCGGATATATCAACACTGTATTTTCTATCGGAATTCCATCTAATGGATGGCCCGGCTCCTCGATCACCCCAGAGTCCCTGTTGACGTAACCAAGGTATGTAATTGGAACGTCCGTTACCAATGCCCTCCCTCTAACCGACCATTCTTCCTGACTGGGTATTCCCAGTCCACTTGATTCAAAATATCCAGTTGCTTTGGACTTTGCAGTGAGCATCATCTTCACATTCCCCGACTCTAATTTTGGCCTTGGACCGGACAACAAGCTAGAGTCGAATGCGTGTGCAACGCATTCCTCAATCGTTGCAACACTTGTTGGCATCTTATTCAGGCCGCTGGTAAGATAATGCTCGGCTTTGAGTGAGTTTGTTAGCAGGTGGTTGTAGTTTGCCCGGTTGTATGGAGTGACCTCTGGGCAAGTGTCCTTGAGAACCAATGCACCTCCCTCTTCTAGGATGTCTAGGGTCCCATCTGCCTCAACTAAATCATAATTGTGAGAACTCATGAATACCCAGAGTCGTTGATTTTGGATTCTTTCGCCGAGTTCCATCCTTGAGCGCATAAATGCTGCAGTGGATCGGGCCTCCCCAACACTGGCCTGGGGGCATCCGATCACAACGAGATCCACTATTCCCTTGGGGGATAAATCACGATATCTTCCTTGTAGATCGGACTTTTTGAAATAAAGGGTCCCCTGTATATTTTCCATTGTCGGGGCCTCTTTTGTAAGGCCATCAGCCCATAGCATCGGACAGCCATAGTTCGCTGCAGCTGCAGTCAAAGCCTTTTTCATTTCAAACGTGCCATTTGGGAGACCTATGATTCTTGGCATGGGGCCCCACGGGAGTTTCCATTCTGGTTGGATTTGCTTTCCAATCCAATCCCCCAGAATGCTCCAATCTGTCATATTATCCATTTCACATTCCACATGAACTAGTATGTTCGGTACTCTGTTTTTCGCCAGATGGAGCCCCCATCTTGGTGCCCATCCAGTTAGTGCAGTGGCAAGTGCTGAGAGGCCCGATTCTCTGTTGGTTATCAAAGAGGTATACGAATTTGAGAAGCATACTGCATTTGACTCGGCCCATGACCCTATTCCTTCCCTGGATTCATCGCCCCTGTCATATGGAGTGCAAGAAAGGGTGGCATCAATTCCCAACTCGGAATAGGACTGAACAATCTCGAACTGTTGCTCTAGAAAATCTGGATAGTCTATGTCCATTTCATCCATTTTCTCATGGTCGCACCCAGCTGAGTTGAGGGTGGTTGCGATTGCTACCTTTCCGTGGGGATCGCCAGACATATCGGCTAGGAACCTCCTGAGGCCGTGCCCACCCGTAATCACGCTGACACCTGATACATGAGCGTGGGACACTCTGATGAATTCCGTGGCGCCTGCGGTTGATGCGAGATCAACCACCAGCCTCGCCGCTTTCTGTTTGGTAGGACCGTGGTCGCCGTCAAGCATCGATGTCAATTCTTCCGGGACGTCCACGCATTCGGACTACCTAGGAACCACTTCAAGATTGGTGTAAAAACGTGACACTTCTTGTTGTAAAATGATGTGGCTCGTGGAGGGGAACTCCATATTATGAACTACACACTTTAGTGGAACCACTATCGGAGTTGAGAGTACTTGGGGATTGAGAAGGCATACGGCATTTATCACGCAGATGGAGGATTGATTGGAGAGCTGTCTTATGTTTGGGGAAAAATCAGAGGAACTGCTCATTGCGCCCTGTGTGACATCACCCACAAAGGAGTGTCTCTGAAGAAGAAATGGAAACAGATGGCTTCCGATTTGGATTTTGAAATTGAGCTGTTGCATCTAAATGAGCAGTTCCCAGAACTGGAAAAGATTACCAGTGGAAAAACTCCATGCGTTGTCGTCAATCGTGGTGGTACTCTGGAGGTTTTGATCGATGCCGATGAGTTAGAAAGGTGTGGAAAATCTGTAGATTCGTTTAGAGAAACATTAGAGTCTTCATTGGTGTCGGGTAGTACGGAGTGATTGATTTGAATGCTGAAGAGACAGGTGAAGACATGGATGTACCAGAGCCTACCTCCGGGGTACAAGAGAAACTTGTTCCAGACAGAGTTGTTAATGGTCTTCCGACAATGTATTGTTTCGAAACTTGTCCGTTCTGCTTCAAAGTCAAAGCCCTTCTTGGGACTAGGGGGATAGAATACTCCAAAGTAGAGGTTGATCCGACCTTTAAAACACAGCTGAAGTGGTCTGACTGGAGTGCAGTCCCAGTCTTCGTCGACAAGGATGGGACTCAAGTAAATGACTCAAACTACATTCTTCATTACATTGATGAGAACGGAACAAATGAATTTCCGAGGATGGGAGAGGATAAAGAACAGGATGAGTGGATGGACTTTTCCAATTTGATTCTAGGAAAATCGATAGTTGCGGTGATTTACAAGTCATACAGGACTTCCCTCCAAGCCCTAGATTATGTTACCAGAGTTGATAAGTTTTCTTTTGGAACACGCCTAATCAACAAGTGGGTAGGTGGAATCATCATGAGGATGGTCGGAAAATCTAGAGCAAAAATGTTCGATCTCCCCCCTCGAGAAAATCTCAAATCCCAACTAGACCATATGTCAAGTGGAATAAAGAGTGACTTTTTTGGGGGGAAAATCCCCAATGGAGCAGACTATGCGAATTTTGGAATATTAAGATCCATGGAAGGACTGTACGGTTTCGATATTGTCGAGAGCCATCCCACGGTCTGGCCCTGGTATACGAGGATGAAATCCACGTCCGGCATATGAATTAATCATTGGAGAGCTTTGACTCAATCTTAGACAGGATGTCTCTAATCTCAATTAGAACATCATTGGACCCTTCTTGGGGAGCGGCGCTTCTGGGAGATGCAGTTAGGGAATCTCTTTGTTTGAGGACAAGGTCTCTGAACTGATTCGCATTTTTAACACCAGTAAGTATGAAAGGAGCCGCGCCCGCGGTCTCGAACTGCATCCTAACTACCCCAAAGGCGCTCAGAATTGGCCCCTCATGAATAGAAACATCGGTCAGCTTATCTAAGGCGATATTTTGTTGCTTCTTGAATAGCCATCCCATCCGCATGTTAATTGAGCGGTCAGTCAGCGCCCCACTCATGTGATCATACTGTTTCTTGTGAACAAGCCATCCGAAAGGTATCCAGATCGGCATCAGTATGATTCCCACCACTGACATCAGAAGTCCAAAATTTGCTGCCATCCACCAGTAGATGATAATCTTACTATCAAATTCTACAGCCATTAGTTGATTGCTGTCCGCATAGCTTGTTTGTATGTACGTTCCATCACTCATGATAGAGCCTAAAGCTAGATAATAATTTAAGTCAGCGGTCTGATTTTTTGAACAAAGGGATTGGATTCATCTTGTGTGAATTGATTTTGTTGAGTCGCAAGTATATCTCCATCACTTGTCTCTGCCTAAGATTGGGCTCCAATCCCGACGGGCTCTCTATTTCCCTCATTGCCCACTCTAGCTCTTCGTAGGTGGCTCCTATTTGCTCCTCATCAGTCCTGCCATCATCCCACAGTCCGTCGTTTGGTGCGGCATCTTGGATTTCTTGAATCACTCCAAGTGAGTCAGCGAGTGAGAAAACCTCTGATTTGTACAAATCAGCTATTGGTGAGATGTCCACTCCTCCGTCACCGTATTTAGTGAAAAACCCGACTCCAAAGTCCTCGACCTTGTTCCCTGTACCTACCACTATTCCATTATTTGAAGCAGCGAAAGCATACAATGTGGCCATTCTCAATCTTGCGCGGGTATTGGCGAGTGCCATCTCACCGTCTCCCTTGGACTTCAAAGCGATAGAAATCGAGTCAAATGTCCTGGATAAATCGATAACATGTGTTTCAACATTTTTCCAATTCGATTTCAACCAATCACAATGTAACATTGAGAGATCATTTTGTGATTTCAATTGATGAATTGGCATGCTAAGTGCTATCGTCCTCAACCCGGTTTTAGCGCACAGAGTCGACGTGACCGCAGAATCTACTCCACCTGAGACTCCCACTACAAGAGTCGAAATTTCATTCTCCTCAGCATAATCGGACATCCACTTCACGATTCCATCTGTTAAGTCAGAATAGGGTTCCATGTTATCACTCACTTATTTTTCACTTGCTTCAAAACCAGTGCTTTGAATAATTTTAATTATTTCTTGAGAGGAAATATTCTCATCAGCGATTATGATACCTGAGTTGGAATCATGAGAAATATTCGCCTTGATGATTCGAGGATTGCCCAGCAATACTGACGAAACCCTACCTGAGCACCCGGCGCATGTCATTCCTATTATGTCCACAGTGTGGGTTCTCTCTCCCATGATTATCCCTGACTACCCTCTGATTTTAAGTGTCGCATTACCCAGAATGAATAGTTGGTTTCCACCTCTTCAAAAGAAGCGAGTTAGCTACTACACTCACAGAAGAAAGGGACATTGCAGCCGCGGCAAAGGCAGGAGGCAGTAGGATTCCCGTCCATGGAAATAAAACGCCCATAGCAAGCGGGATTCCTATTATATTGTACATGAATGCCCAGACTAAGTTACTTCTTATCTTATCCATTGTAGAACGCCCCAGATCTAAAGAAGCTATTGCGTCTGATAGATTGTTCCTTACTAACACAATATCCGCACTTTCCAGAGCGATTTCGCTTCCAGCTCCCATCGCTATGCCGACATCGGCGATTGTCAAAGCCGCCGCATCATTGATTCCATCTCCAATCATCGCGACCGTTCCCCTCTTCTTTAGTCGACGAATTTGCTCTGCCTTCTCATTTGGTTTCACTTCTGAGAAAATCGTTTTCACTCCCACGGAACCTGCTACAGATTCAGCGACTTCATGGCGGTCTCCTGTAAGCATTACGACGTCAATTCCTCTTTGCTGAAGATACCTTATCGAAGATCGGGAATTAGATCTGATTTTATCTGAAATTTCCATCCAACCAAGGACATTTTTATCTTTAGCGACCATTACTATCATGTTTCCTTCTCTCGCTCCTGAAGATATTGCATCCACAATCTCACTTGAGACTTTGATATCAAATTTATTCATTAGTTCCAAATTCCCTACAATAACTAACGAAGAGTTCAGATTACCACTCAGCCCAAGTCCGAGGTGGGTCTCAATATCATCAACATTGTATGGTAGGTATCCTGATTCCTCTGATACTGCTCTAATTGCGGCAGATATTGGATGTGTTGATTCTAGTTCAAGACCTGCCGAAATCGACAACATATCTTCCTCACTGCCGTTAACAATGGTTGTTTTTTCCACCTTTGGAGTGCCCTCTGTTATTGTTCCTGTCTTGTCCAAGACAACAATGGATGTCGCATGTGCTCTTTCTAGTGCCTCAATTCCCTTGATCAGTAGGCCGTATTTAGCACCCTGGCCCGTGCCAACGACTAACGCAGTTGGTGTCGCTAATCCTAGAGCGCAGGGGCAGGCAATTACCAAGGTACTAACTAAAACCATCACGGAAATCTCAGTATTGGTCATTGTTGAGTTGGGTGCTATATCGCTTCCATATTGAAGCCAAAAGATAGCGGATCCGATTGCCATAAGAACCACTATCGGAACAAAAATTTTGGACACTCTGTCGACCAATCTTTGAATCGGAGCTTTACCGGATTGTGCCTCATCAACAAGAGCTATGACTCCAGCCAACATGGTGTCCTGCACCAAAGAAGTTGTGCGGATTAGTACAGTACTATCAGTAACTACAGTTCCTGCAACTACAATATCTCCGACCTTTTTCGGAACGGGCAAGTATTCACCAGTCATCATTGATTCATCAAGTGTCACTGACCCTTTCTCTACGATACCATCCAATGGGATGGTCTCCCCAGCTAATACTCTCACAAGTGATCCCCTTGGAACCATTTCGACCGGAGATATTGACGTCTCATGGTTATTGATGACAGTTGCTGTTTTTGGCTGAATTTCCATCAAACTGTGTATCGAGTCTGTCGCTTTTAGTTTGGCTCTGGACTCAAGGTAGTTTCCTAGCAATACAAAAGCGATAATGAAGGAGGCCCCATCGAAAAATACATGTG
>CETK01072968.1_pt1 | contig 24476 bp, 21 predicted proteins | sample 361431 | NCBI WGS metagenome assembly CETK01 (sample SAMEA2622452, study PRJEB7988) | marine metagenome | biome: marine biome (ENVO:00000447); feature: surface water layer (ENVO:00002042); material: "saline water (ENVO:00002010), including plankton (ENVO:xxxxxxxx)" | depth 5 m | reverse complement strand
TTTTCAGGGTGAAATTGAAATCCCAAAATATTATTTTTAATAATAGAGCTTGTAAACTTTTCATTTTCATAAAAAGTCGTCGACAAGACTAAGTTTATGTTTGTAGGTTGGACAAAATATGAGTGAACAAAATAAAAATCACCAGAATGAAAATGATTTTTAAAGTGCCTATTTTCAATTTGAATTTCATTCCACCCAACATGGGGAATGACATTACTTTTAAACCTAGTTACTTTACCTTTTACCAAGTTTAATCCATCTGTTTTCACAAATTCTTCACTATAACTAAATAATAATTGCATACCTAGACAAATGCCTAAAAGAGGTCTACCTGTATTGGTATATTCAATTATCGCTTCATTTAAATTTAGCTTTTTAATGTTATTCATAGCTTGATTAAAGGCTCCAACCCCTGGTAAAATTATTGAATCATATTTTTTTATATCATCTGCATTTTTCACAAAACTAGGACTAAACCCCAAAAAGTTTACAGCCTGATGTATACTATACAAGTTTCCTAATTCATAATCAATAATACCTATTTTTTTATTTTTCATCTTACATTTACATTATTCTTCCTTAGAAAAAATTTCAAGTGATCTATTGAAATTTTATTAAAGTTTAAATATTTATTTTTATTTGATAGAAAAGTAATGTTCCCTTCATTTTCATCTGAAAAGGTTTTTATTCGGTCAATCAAATCATAATGTAAAATCGATGAAATTACGATTCCACTTAGATCAAATTTTTTGAAAACATCCAAAACGTCTTCCTTAGTTCTACACCCACCATGAATCAATAAAGGAACTTTACAAACTTTTAAAACTTTTTCGATAAGATTGTAATCAAAACCCTCTCCAGTTCCTTCTTTCAAAATATCTGTTACTATTATTTCACCTGCACCTAAATCAATCACTTTTTCAATCCAACTGGTCAACTCTAAATTTGTTTCCTCTCTACCATTATCAGTAAATAAATTGTATTTCCCCATCGAGTCCTTAATAACTTCACAAGAAACTGAAATAGTTGACGATCCATAAGTTTTGACAAGATCATTTATTAGATTTGGATTTTCAATTGCAGCAGTATTTAAAGAAACTTTGTCCGCCCCACTTTTTAAAAGTTTTCTCACATCATCGGTATTCCTTATACCTCCTCCTACTGTTATGGGTATAAAGATATTTGAAGCCGTTTCGCTTACAAAATTTGATAAGTTATTCCTTCCATAAAGAGATGCAACAACATCAACTAAAATTAACTCGTCAGCACCTTCTTCATAATAAGATTTTGCAAATTGAAAGGGTTTCCCCAATACCCTCAAGCCTTCCATATTTATTCCTTTTACAAGATTTGGTCCTTTAATGTCAAGTCTAGGAATTATTCTAATTTTTCTCATTTTATATTATTGTAAGCCCTCCATCAATATATATGTTCTGCCCAGTTATATAAGATGAGGCATCCGAAAGCAAAAAAACAACCGCAGGGGCAACATCATTTGTATTTCCCATTCTACCCAAAGGAACTTTTTTTGTATACTTTGAGACAAACTTTTTCTCGTGTTTATCATATATACCCCCCGGTGAAACACAGTTGCATCTCACATTATATCTCCCAAAGTAAGAGGCAAAATATCTGTTTAAACTGTTTAAACCTCCCTTTATTGCAGAATATGCAACAGGTAAGGTGATGTTGGTAGAATCGTAGAGATTTCTGTCAAATCCAATCGCTCCGTATATAGAAGAGATATTTACAATTGAACCTCTTTTTTGTTTCATCATTATTTGGGAAACCATTTTTGAAATTGAAAAAATTGATGATAACTGAATATTTAAATTCTTTTCAAAGGAATCCATACTAACATTTTCAAAACTTGTTTCCCAATCATCAGTCCTAGGATATGCTGAGTTTACAAGTCCATCTATTCTTTTATATTTCGTCAAAATTTTTTCTATTGATGATGAAGTTTCCTTTTCCGAACGAATATCTGTTTTAAAAGTGTCACTGATTTGATTTTTGGTATTTATATCTAGATTTATTGGAATTCCTTCATTGGACTTTACCTCTTTAATAATCTCTTTACCAATCAAACCGCTTCCGCCTACTATCAAAATAACTTTATTTTTTAAGTTCATTTTTTTATAAAATAATTTTCATGATTTCAACTGCTTCTCTGAGTCCATTAATATCAAATTGACTTTTATTAATTGACTCAAAAAAATATTCCATCTGTAGCTCATAGGATTTTTCCATGCCGTCGTAATTTAAATTAAAAAGTAATTCATTCGAGGTTAAGTTTAATATTTTTTGATTTACAAAATCTGCCATTATAGTACCATCTTCTCTAACAATTTCTATATACCTTTTTTTGTCTTTTCTAAAATAATTAAGAGTAATCATCGCAAAAAAAGAATCATACTTCAAACAATAATGCGAAAAATCATTTGAATCTATTTCTAAATTTGAAACTTTAGATTGAAATTTTTTGGACTCCGCAGGAAAGCCGAGTAAATAAACTAAGTAATCAATTTCATGAATCAAGTCAAACTTGACTCCTCCGCCATGAGATTTTTTTGCACTGTAGTTTTTCCTGTAATCAATACCTTTTCTCCAATCAGGAAGATATGACCCACAGTATATGTTGACTTCATTAATTTTAGAAATATTATTTTTTATATATTTTTTTAAAAAAGTTATCATTGGATGAAACCTCATATTGCAAGCACAATATATCTTAGGGTTTTCTAATTCTTCTAACTGCTTAAGCTTGCTCAGTTCACTACGATTTACACATATTGGCTTTTCTACCATAATTGGAATACCTAAATTATAATTCTCTATAATTGACTTAACATGAAGAAAAGAAGGATTAGTGATAAATATTGCATCTAGATTAAAGTTGGAAACATTTTTAAAGTCTAAAAGCTTAACATCACCATTAATATGAGAATCTAATTTTTCTTTTATAGAAAAAATTTGAACAGAAGGATTAATTTTTTTTATAATTTCTGCATGCTTTTTAGCAATTCCTCCATAGCCAATAAACGCAACTTTCATATAAAATTGATTTTTCCTTTTTTCAGTAAATATTTCATATAGTCCAAATCTTCCTCATAATCCAAATCAAAACATAAATGCTTCATTTCGTATATCATAGATTTACTGCTGATAGGAGATTCTAATTCTAAATCAAAAAAAGATCTTCTATACCAATAGAAAGAAGCGTTCATATCATAAGTTTTAGGTGCCATTTGTCTAGCTGTCAAGGAATTTTTGTGTTTTTTAATTGTATTAAAATATCCATTTTTTTTTCTTTCGACTATGTTGTAATATGGGTTTCTTTTAGAAGAATTAACTGAAAAAAGACTATGAGCATTTTTATCAAGTTTAAACATATCAAATGCTTCCTCAACATCACTTGTATTCCTTATTGGTGATGAAACGTCTAAATCTAGTATATAATCAAATGTTGTGCCCATAATTAGTTCATAATGATTCATTAGATGTCCAATTGTTAATACTTTGCTCGTTTCATCCTTTGATAGATTAGCAGGTCTTTTATAATTAGTAAATAAATCAAATTGCTCAGCAATTTTCTTTATTTCTTTGTCATCCGTTGATAATGCAATTGTAGGGTTAAGATTTTTTAAGATATTTTGGGCAAATTTTATAGTATGAGCAATTAAATAATTGCCTCCTATACTAACTATGTTTTTTCCAGGAATCCCTTTGGAGCCTCCCCTTGCGCAAATTGTTATTAGTATGTTCATTTGATTTTACTATTCTTATATTCATTTAATGCTCTATTATAGTCGTCTGGATTGCCGATATCAAGCCAATATCCATTAAAAGGATAACTAATTACCCTTTTATTCTTTTCAACTAAAACTTTAATTAAATCTGTTGCGTTAAAAAATGTTTCTCTTTTAATCTCTTTTAGAAATTTTTTTTTAATTAGATAAATACCAGCATTTGAAAAATGGGTATATGTGGGTTTTTCAACAATATTAGACACAAAATTATTTTTACATTCTAAAACTCCATATGGAATTTTTATATCGTACGGTATTGTCACAACTGACATGTCAGCTTTATTTTTTAAAAAATTTAAGTAAAAATCTTCATAATTTAGATTCGTTATAAGATCTGAATTTGAAATCAAAATATCCTCTTTATTGAATCCTTTAATTTCAGAAATACCCCCTATTGTTCCTAAAGATTTTTTTTCCTTAATGTAATTAAATGATACATTAGCAGAACCCTTCTTAAAATAATCTTGAATCATTTCTCCCAAGTAATTAATGCAGAACCAAAATTTCTCAATTCCAAATGATTGCAATCTTTCAATTTGGTGTTCCATAATTGGTTTTCCTCCTATTGGAAGCAGTGGTTTTGGTATTTTTTTTGTGAGTTCTCCTAGTCTTTTTCCCTTTCCTCCAGCCATTATTACAACTTCAATTGGCAAGAATGACTTTAATTGGTTAAAATTTATTATTCTTTTTATAGTCATGTTTTTTCTATCTATAATCGGAATTATTTTAACTCCACTATTTCTAAAAGAAAGAAGATTTGAAAACTCTTTATCATCATAAATTATAAATTTGGGTTTTCTTTGACATACATCTTCTACATTTAATTTAATTGATTTTTTAGTGATTATAGATCGTCTTATATCACCGTCCGAGATTGAACCGTATAGCTTTTTATTATCATCAACCACAAAAAGGATTTTTTCGTTAGGGAGGGAATTGAGTTTTCTCAAGGCTATTTCAATTTTTTCACCTTTTTTTACAATATAATCTCGTATTTTATTCATGAAGGTTTTTTTTGGAATTAATTTTTTAAATCCGATAATTTTAAATCATAAAATTTTTTATTGATTAATTGTTTTAAATCGACTTTACCTAAAACATCCAAAATTTTTTTAGATGCATTTTCATTTCCATACGGGTTAAGTGAATTTTTAATTCTATTCTTGAACTTATCACTTAAACCTACATTTATGGATTTTATGATAGAATTGGATTCTAAAATGGAATTAATTACCGTTTGCCCCTGAATTCTCCCCTTTTGCCTATCGCCTAAATTTATGGTGGGTATTTTGAAAAATGGAGCTTCGATAATACCACTTGAAGAATTACCAATGACCAAATCTACCTGTTTCATTATGGATAAATAATTCTTCTGTCCAACTGATACAAATGATATAGCATTGTTTGGATTTATTTTAACAAAGCTATTAATCATATCGAAAATTACCCTTCCTCCGGCGTCGGAATTAGGCATCGTAAAAATGAAACATGTGTCCGAAAAACTTTTTAATGCTTCTAATAAACTTTTGAACTGAGTTGAACTACTACCCTTTTTTAAAGTTTCGGGATGAAATGTTATCAAAAAATTTCTTTTTAAGAAAGAAAATTTTAAATCTCTTTCTAATTCTTTAAGGGTTTTAAATTTTAATTTGTTCAGGTTTTCTATTCCTAGCGCACTAGTATTAAAAACACTTTTTGGGTCCTCACCTAACTGAATTACCCTTTTTCTATATTCAGCTGTTGAAGTGAAATGTAAATGTGACATTTTAGATATTGAATGTCGAATTACATCATCTATAGCCCCTAGGGTTAGTTCGCCTCCGTGGCAATGGGCAATTGGAATTAGATTTGCTACCGCTGCACAAACTGCGGAAAAAATTTCATACCTATCACCTAAAACTAAAATAATATCCGGTTTCAATTTTGCAAATGCTTCGGAAAACCCTAAAATGCCAATTCCTATGCTTTTGGAAATTCCAGTTGCTGAGTCAGATGAAATCAAAGACTCTACCTTAAAATCTACTTTAAAACCGTCTTTTTCAACATGCTTATAAGTTAAACCAAACTCATTTGACAAATGCATGCCTGTTAGGCATAATTGTAACCTAAATAAATTACTATTTGACAATTCCTTTAATGTCCAATAGAGAAGTCCGTAATCAGCTCTTGAGCCAGATATTACACAAATTTTTTTCATTTTAAATCAGAAAATTTAGTCAATTGATTTTTATTTACGTCAACTTTTAAAATTCTATTATTTAGTGAATCAATTTCCATTGGGGAAATTCCAATTTCAGGGCGCAAGGAGATAAAATCCGTTTCACAAAGAGTATGCCCTTTTAAAAGTTTTTTCTTATAAAAAAGGCTCTTTCTAACTACTTCTTTATTTTTTAATTCAGAAGGGGTTGGTTTTTTTATACCGTCTCCAGAAATGCATTCGACGGCTTTTCTTATAGAAAGGATAAAACTATTTAGTTCCCTCGGCGACAAAGATGCTTTATGATCAGGACCTAGTAATTTTTTATTTAGGGTGAAATGTTTTTCAATTATTTGAGATCCTAATGCTACTGAGGCTATTGCCGCTTCATTCCCTAATGTATGGTCAGAGTATCCTATAGGAACTTTAAATTCATCTTTAATGTGATTGATTGCTAGAAGATTAACTTCTGAATTTTTTGTAGGATATTCTGTGTTGCAATGAAGAAGTGTTATGTTCTCACTTTTAAATTTTTCAAAATAAATCACATCCAATGCTTTTTTTATCTCTGAAATATTTGACATACCAGTAGAAAGAATTATTTTATCAGCTTTCTGAGCGACGTATTTTAATAAAGGTTTGTTGGTTATTTCTCCAGAAGGTATTTTAAAAATAGATATACCGTGTTTTATTAAAAAGTCAACGGATTCTATATCGAAAACCGAAGATAAAAACCCTATACCTTTATCTATGCAGTGAGATATAATTTTACAATACCATTTTTCGGGTATTTCAAGTTCTTTTAGCATAGAGTATTGGTCTTTATTTTCTGATGTGTTTTTCTTTTGGTATTCTGCTTTAAGAGCAAAACTCGAAACTAGATTTTTAGCTTTGAATGTTTGAAATTTTATAAAGTCTGCACCAGCTTCGTAAGCAATATCAATCATTTGAATAATGTTTGAAAATGATCCGTTATGATTTACCCCAGCTTCAGCTATGATTTTAACTTTACTCATTTTACATTTTTTCATCAAGATTACTTTTATATTCAAAATGTTTAAACTCTGGAATTATTTTTCTAAATAATTTAATTAGCCCTTGTTTGCTTAAGTTGAGTTTTAGATTATTTTCAATTAAATCATTTAGAAATTCCTTTATATCTGTTTGTTTGTAAACCAATTCATTTTTTATAAATGCTATTTTCTTATAACTATGTTTATCCAATTGATCTTCAATACCATAAAACTCCTCTATCATTTTCTCACCAGTTGTATTGGATTTATTGAAAACACAGGGCCATTTTTTTTTCATTACCAATTTTATTATCTCTTTTTTGGCTTCATTTTCATCACACAGATAAGGCTCGTAACCATTTTCTTTAAGAAATTTTTCAGCAATGGACTTAAAGCTTTTCAAATGATCTTTAGAAAGTTTCGGTAAGTAAATTTCTCGATTTTTCCCAAATAGCGTGGAAAATAGACATAATTCTCCAGCTTCGTTAGCACTCATAAAATATCGTTTCACATCATTTGGAGCAGAAATTGGTTGTCTTTTTTTTAATCTGTTATTAAAACTATCTAGAAGTGACCCATCTGAAAAAGCAACATTAGCAAATCTAGCTGAACTAACAGAAATTTTATTTGAATAGTAAAAAAGGATTAGTTCCATAGCTCTTTTTGTTGCACCCATAAAATTTTCTGGATTAGTAGCTTTGTCTGAAGAAACACAAAAATATTTTTTTATGTTTTTTTGAATTGCTTGTTCAATTGTCTTGACTGTATTCAAAACGTTTACTTCAATCATCCTTGACATAGAATAATAATTTTTTTCACTTCTAACATGTTTCAAAGCAGACAGATTTACTATATAATCATAATTACCATCATCATTGAAAAAAGAATCATAAATTTTTGATCCAATGTCGATTGGAAATGTTTTGAAATCGTCAATTACTTCAAGGTCTTGGGACCTAACATCTCTTACCAATTCAACAAGATTATTTTCACTTATATCAACTACATGCAACCTTTGGGGATTATACTTTAAAATTAATTTGACTACCGCTTGTCCTATACTTCCTGCTCCTCCAAGAATAAGAAATGAAGACTTACTTATTAAATGTGATATTTTTTTTTCGTTGACTTTAAAATCTTTTGAAAAAATTGAATCCTGTCGATTTAGAATCGTGTTTAGCATCTTATATTTTTAATCTGTTTTTTTCTTGATTCTTTAAGTCAAGCAATTGATTTTCAATATCTTTTATTTGGTAATTGATTTCATCTAAAATTTTTTTTGTTGATAAACTCATGTCTTTTGGTCTTTGTGCCATAAGACTGATATCTTCAATTGAAATAGGCGATATCAAGCTTAGTGGGTATTTAAAAATATTTGCAATTTTAATACCAAATTCGAACTTACTAATCCTTTCTTTACTAACAACATTGAATATTCCTTGCTTGTTTTTATCTATGAGAATATGAATAATTTTTACCAGTTCCTGTATATATATTGGCGTAAAATAAACATCTGAAAATAATTTAATAGACTTTGACTCTCTTAAACTTTTGATAATCCAATCACTAAATGAATATCTATAGCTAGTCCCCCATCCAAAAAAATTTGTCCTTACGATTAACGCTTCAGGGTTTTCAAGTAAAATCTTCTCCTCTGCATTATCTTTAGTTTTCCCATAGTTATTTAAGGGTGATTTAGGGTTGTCCTCTTGGTAAAATGAACTTTTCCCGTCAAAAAGATGGTCAGTTGAGATATGAATGAATTTAATATTCATTAGTTTACAAGCATTAGCAATGATCTCAGGTAAAACTGAGTTAACTAAATTTGCATTATCCTTTTCTTCTTCACATTTTTCTACTTCCGTAATAGCCGCACAGTTGACAACTAAATTAGGATTTTCCTTATTTATTACTTCTATTATGTTTGACTTAGATATTTTTTCAAATTCCATAATTTTTGCATGTTGAAAACAAATATTTCGTTTATGCTTAAGAAGAATAACCTCCCAACTTTTATAAATTTTATTTGCCCAATTAAGTGCCAGAAGACCAGAACCACCAAAAAATAGTATTTTTTTCTTCTTCAACTTCTAGTTATTTTGAGGGTAAGTTCCCGTTAATCCACTTTGATAAATCGACATTAGTCATCCATATCTTATTTGTATCTGACCGATAGCTAAAATTTACTGGAACAGGAGTTCCCTTCTTCACTCTATTTTTATCTTTATACCAGTCATTGATTGCGGGAAGTATTTTGTAATAGTCCCTGTACTCAAATGTGTATGGACCTTCGTCAGTACCAATCATTTGCTCATGTATTTTTTCACCTGGTCTTATACCAATCTTTATTGTCTTGACATTAGGAGCAATAGCCTCTGCAATATCTAAAATTTTCATAGATGGTATTTTTTTTACATAAATCTCTCCACCTTCCATATCATTTATTGCAAACCACACAATTTCAATTGCTTGTTCAAGGGTTATCATAAATCTTGTCATTCTTTCATCAGTTATTGGAATGATACCCTCTTTTTTCTTCTCCATAAAAAAAGGAACAACAGACCCCCTTGAACCAATAACATTTCCATATCTGACAACAGAAAATTTAGTTTTCTGATTCATATTATTTGAATTTGCTGCAACAAAAAGCTTATCTGAAGCTAGTTTTGTCGCACCATAAAGATTAATTGGATTACTTGCCTTGTCTGTAGATAATGCGATTACCTTCTCTATTTTTTTCTCCTTACAAGCCTCAATTAGATTCATAGCCCCATTAATATTAGTTTTAATACACTCAAAGGGGTTATATTCAGCAGTTGGGACTATTTTTGTTGCAGCTGCGTGAACCACAATATCTACTCCATCCAGAATACTTTTTAACCTTTCTTTGTCTCTTATATCACCAATAACAAATTCTATTGTTTTATTACCAACATAGTTTTGGGACATATTCCATTGCTTCATTTCATCTCTAGAGTAAACAATTATTTTCTTTAGATTGTATTGATCCAATGTTAATTCTATAAATTTTTTCCCAAATGAACCAGTCCCTCCTGTTATTAAAATAGTTTTGTTTTCAAACATTTATTTTACTTTTTAATTTATTTTCTATCAGGTTTACTTTATTGTTCTTTACATTAAAAATTCTGTCACAACCCTCTAATGAAGTTAATCTGTGTGCGACCATAATTATGGTTTTGCTACCCTTAAGTTTTAAAATAGATTTTATTATTTTAGTCTCGGTTTGATTATCTAATGCTGAAGTTGCTTCATCAAAAATTAAAACTTCTGGGTTATCATATAGTGCCCTTGCCAATCCGATTCTCTGTTTCTGTCCCCCAGATATTTTACCTCCTTGTTCACCAACATTTGTTTCCAATCCCTCTGATAAACTATTTACAAAAGAATCCAATTCGGCAATCTTAAGTGCATTTATTATTTTTTGTTGGTCATCAATTTTTTTATTTCTCCCAAAAGAAATGTTATTTCGAATAGAATCATCTAATAAAAAAATTGATTGTGGAACGTAACCTATTTTATTTCTCCAATTTCCATTTGATCTTATTGACTGACCATCTATATAAATGTTATTTAATTTACTAGGGTATAAACCTAAAATTAGATTAAGAAGTGTAGTTTTCCCAGAACCAGACGGACCAATTATTCCAATTGTCTCGCCTTTTTTTATCGATATATTTATTGAATCTAATATCAAACCTTGATTTTGGTAAGAAAAAGACAAATCTTTAATTTCTAATTTATCTTTAAAAGATATTTCACCTTGACCTTCAACAATTTTTTCTATGGGTGTGTCTTTAAATTCTTTGGTCAAAAGGTCCAAAGAGTACTTGTTATATTTAATCGTTTGCAATCCAGAAATAATTTTATTTATTGACGGTAGCAATCTAAAAACGGCTGCAATAAAAACACCAACAACTGTGATTAAAGTTTTAGTTTCTCCACCTCTAAATAAGTAAAAAAATATAAATCCAGAAAGTGAAATAATACTTACTAGCTCAAGGTAAAATCGTGGAATTAAATTTAATGAAATAAAACTCGAATTTATATTTGCCCTGTAGGTAGTCCTTTGCGAAAATTTTTCAAGAAAGTAATCTTTAATTCCTGATACCTTTATTTCCTTAATCCCTCTCATGCTTTCCAAAGTTAGATTGGATAATTTTCCATCCAGAAGTTGTCTTTTAAACCCCAACTCCGAAATCTTTTTCTTTGTACTAGACAAAAACAAATAAGAGAAAAAGGCAAAAATAAAGCTAATTGAGATAGCTCCAATGGGATCAATAACTATTAGGGTGAGTAATATTGAGATTAAGAGAAATATTTCAACCAATATGTTTAAATATGACCTTAAAAGATTTGTGAATAGTGTTACCTCATTATGCAGATTTCTGTGAAGCAATGCACTATTATTTTGTTGATGAAAAGTAAAACTCGCGTTTAGATATTTATCCATTAGCGAGTTGGAAATATGAGCGGAAACCCTAGCGACAAAAATATTTTGAAAAAAAGTTAAATAAATCAGAAACAAAGCCTTTGCCAAAAAAATGAAGATCATGAAAATTAAAGAAAGTGATATCAAGTGGACTTGACTTTTATTTGAAATAAAATTTTCTAAAAATTCATACTCAGATAAAATTAATCTGAATTTTGGGTCAACAATAACTGACAATACAGGAATTATAACCGAAAAACTAATCGCCTCTAAAAACATCCCAATCAAAAGGAGAAATATTAGTCTGTAAAGATTTTTTTTGTGAAATGGCTCAAGAAAAAAATTCAACTTACCAAAAATCTTGTAAAATTGATAAATAAAATAAGTTGATCTCATTTTTTGAATAATACAATGCTCGGAATTGAGTCTATGGGTTTGTTTGCAATATAGAACTGAACTTTCCTTTCAATGATTTTCTCCACTTTTGTTTCGAGTGATGTAATATAATTATCATTTAAATCATTCCCGATCAGCATAATTTCAATTTTACCTGAATCAAGTCCCTTTGCATAGTCTCCAATCAAGTGGATTTCTTTAACGTCACCTATTTGGTTTAAAACGTGCTCAACGATATCTTCTAGACCAAGATGTTTGTATACCACCTTTTGGAGAATTTCAAACATTGGGTGTTTGACATTAGCTTTGTAAGCAATTTTATTTTCATCCTTGTACCTCTCTAGATATCCTGCTTTCGATAGATGGTTTAGTTCTTTTCGAATAGAGTTTGTAGATTCTTTAAACTCGGATGCCAGCCCATTTAAATACCCCCGGTTGGCCTGACTAATAAAAAATTTTATTAGCAGACGCAACCGTGTTTTAGAGGTAATTAATTGGTTAAGCACTATTAAATAACTATTATCTATAACAAATATAATAATAAAAATTTAAATTAAGTACTTTTATTACTTATTTTCTTATATTTTTTTTACCACTAAACATGATAATTTATAACTATTCTTTAGGTCTAAAACATCACAAGCTAAAAAAATATTATTGACAGTATTTTCTAAACTCTTGTTGATACATTCTCTTAGGGAATTTATTTAGTAATTTTAGAAATTCTGCACACGCAGCTGTATTGTCACCCAAATTATACAGCGCCAATGCAAAAAATCTTGAGCTTTTTTCTAAAACCGCAACATCTTTCGATGCCTTAGCTAACTTAAAATATTTTAATGAAAGGTCATATTGCTTTAAATTATAATAGGACATTCCTGCATTAATAGCATAGGTAAGTTGCAATGGATCTTTTTCAAGAGCAATCGCATAATTTTCAGCAGAACTCATATAATCAGATTTTTCAAAAAATTCTTTTGCAGACTTAGCAATGTTCTCAGCTTCTACCATTCTTGGTTGTCCATATGTTAACATCCTGTACAGTTGGAATACTTGCTCATCTTGAGGATATTTGTTGTATGCATCTTGAGCTTTTGCCATAGCGAAGGAATCACCAAGACTCCTTGTAAGTGCTAGTGATCTTAAATAAATTATCCACGAAGTTCTTGTGTCTCCCCCTATTTTATTTACCATTTGAAAAGCATTGTTAATTTCAACTAAGTCTTTTCTATACACCAATGTCCTCATATAAATATCAAAATGTGGCATGTTGTGGGGTATGCCATAAAATGCTTTTCTGGCATATATGTAAGCGCTATCAAGCTTATTTTCTTCTATAAAAAATTGTGCTTTAAGATTATTACCAAAATGGATTTTAGGATTATCCTTATTCCCTTTTGAAGCCATATCATAAGCCTCTTTTTTATTCCCAGCTAGCCAATAATATCGAGCCTTCATTGCCTTAATTGGCATAGCGGTTTCTGTTAAGTTCGGAAATTCGTGCGATATGTTATCAAGTTCTTGTCTAGTGTAAGTATATTTAGCATTATTAAATTCATATAAAAGCCTTCCCTGCTTTCTTAAGGATATATATGAAATTATATGAATCATAATCCCTGGAATAATTAATAAAAAAATGGTTGAGAAAAATAATTTTGATGTTAGACTTCCACTACGCTTGTATTCTTCATTTGGATTTTCATATAGATAAATTGAAAGTATCAGGCCTAAATAAATTGCAAGCGAGGACTGCATAAGTGGCCTAGCAACAGGGAAGTTTAACATTGCATCAGTACCATAAACAATTATTGGTAAAGCAATGATTAGATATTTCAAACTTGGAGTCCCACTGGAAGCGTATTTTTTAATATTAATATTTAAAATATAATAACCAATTAAAACAAAAATAAAAAGATAAGCTAAACCTCCAGGAATTCCCGTTTCAGCAAATACGTGAATAAAATCGTTATGAGCATGATACGGTACAGTGTACCCAGTTATATGTTCTTTCCCTTTCTCTATTGACTCAATTTTCCAGTTGCCCAGCCCTGAAGCAAAAATTGGGTTTTCCTTTATGTATTCTAGAGCATCTAACCAATAATTAAACCTACCATTAGAGGACTCTTCCGAAAAGGATATCTTACCTATCGTATCAGTTATATTTTCCTTTCGATATTTGTCGTTAGCAGATGTGGTAGCAATTAAATTAAATACTAATGCGAGAAAGTATGGAGAAATTGTGAGAAGTGAATGGTGTAATAGTTGCTTTTTTCTAAACTCGGGGTTAGAAAATGCTTTATATACAATGAATGAAATTAAAATAAGAAAAACAATCATTGAACTTAAAATTGCTGCACGTGCTTGAATTAAAGAAACTGCAAAAAGACCGGCGAAAGTAACTATAAGTGCTATTAACTTAAAAATTTTATTTTTAGAATTAAGCAAAAAGAAGATCGCAAAGGGGATTTTAAATGCAATCGATGCAGCAGTAATGTTTTTATTACCAGCAAATCCTTTTATTTGGATGACTCTTAGTCCCTCCTTTGGATATACAATAGATAAGTCATAATAATATGATATCATTTCTGCTAAAAGGAAAAAAAAGAAGACTCTAGTGATAAAAATAATTTTGTTTGGAATTTCAGATATAAGAAAATAACAAAATACTATAGCAAAGAAAGTATTGCCCAATCTAGGTAAGTTAATTAATGTTTCGACAGGGTTAACAGCATAAAAATATGAGAAAAAGTTCCAGATGAAATAAAATATATATGCATATATGTAATATGTTGAAAAGAGACTTTTAAATTGAGAGGCTAAATAGTTGCTTCTTTTTAAAAGCAAATAGGCGCAAGTGATAAGATTAATGAATCCTAGATAAATCCATTGTGGTGCTAATATATCTATGGCGCCTAAATTAGGCAATGAACCAGTAATGATATATAGGATTACCAATACATAATTAAAAAAGAGACCAGGGCTCAATTTTGTTGAATTCATTAAAAGCTTTTGATGGGTAAAAATAAAAAAAACCCTCACATAAAGCGAGGGTTTTTAAACTTATTAGTTATCTAAATTATTCAGCACGTACTTGTGCAGTCGTTGGAGATCCTGCCACAGACTCAGCGAATGCTGCTTCACCGACTGGAGTAGCAATGTTAGACGTCGTATTTACATACTGTGTATAACCCTCCAATACATGGTTCAACGTAGTTGTTCCGTTAGTTGAAACAATAGCATTAGGAACACCATCCTTATCAAACGTTCTTGTACTGATATTACTAATAATATCACCAGAAAAAGTATAGGTTACTAAACCATTAGCCGCGGCTAGTTTCATAAGTGGTGATAATGTCATTAGATCATCAGAGAAAATAGCATCACCAAATTCTGGAGTAGTAGTTGAAAGCTCAGATGCAATACCGTAAGAACCTGTCAACCCTGTAGCACTAACAGTGATGTTGTAGTGTCCAACAATAGGCAACACTTTCATAGAACTCAAGTCTAATTCTGTCAACTTAGGTAACGTTGTTAAAGAAACAGTTCCAACTTCATCAAGTGCCGTAGGAGCAATTTTCTTAAGCTTAGCTGCATCATGGATGTGAAGCAACGCAGCGTCAGAACCCTCAATGTGATCGTGATTCATATCTAATTCTACAATTTCATCAGCTTGGAAAAGTGTAAAGTTTCTTATAAAACTGCCTGACTTCGTTGAAAGAGTTTTAAGTACAGCCATATCATCAAGGTAAACTGCATTGACTGTTCCATCAATATTTACTGTCTCTAACTTATCAGATGTTATAGAAACTAAGTTAGTAATTGTCGAAATAAATGGACTAGAGGTTGAACCCACTCCTTTAACAGTTAAGTTTTTAAGAACTGGGAACATTCCGGCAGCTGCAGTAAATGTAATACTCATATTTGTTGAAAGAGCCTTAATTTCTAGCGAAGTCGCTGAATTTCCATTAATTAGCACTGTTTGTGTATCTTCTGCAGGCTTGTGATCTTTAACTATTATACTCGCCGCTGCATTTGCAGTAACAGAACCTGTTACAGTTAGCGCACTTAGATCTAGAGTATCAGAAACAGAATCAAGTTGCACAGCAGCGTCTTTTGGTGTTATACTCGCAAGTTTCGCAAGATCAACAACTTTTGCTCCTGAAGTAATTGTTCCAGCAGAAGTAAGAGCTGTTAAATGTAATTCACCTAGAGCTCCAGTTGTTATTGTATTAACTGCAGTTTTAATACTTTTAGCGTTAACTACAGTTGTACCGGATGTATTACCTGAAATGTCAAGCAACCCAGTAACAGCAGTACCACCGATATTAATAGTATCAGCTAAATCACCTTTTATTGTAGCAGTTGCAGCAACCGTTACATCAATAGAAACTGCTTTGTTAGCAACAACAGATACGACTTTGGATTTACCACCGTCTACTATAGTTGCTTTTGGAAGTTGTAGATTTCCAGCTTCTGTACCTGTATGGTCAGTTCGTATAGAGCCTGCATTTACAGCACCCATTTTAAGAGCAGTTACATTTTCTGGTATGGTTATACTCGCAGCGCTGGTAAGTAAACCTAGGTCAAGATCACCAACAACATTAGAAATAAATAAACCACCCGAAACAGTTCGCAAGTTGTCATTTCCTGTATCACCATCAGCAAGTGTTGTAGAACCAGAAATGGTTAAATCACTGTCAACGAATGCAAGATTATCAAAAGTTAAAATTGGACCTGGACCAATAGAAGTTGGAGAATAAGTATGAGTTACTGTCATCTCTTTAAGTCCTGTAGCAAACTTGTTAGTTACTGCAAGAATTCTAGGTAAATGCTCATCATCAAAGTCAGAATCATCTACTTCAACAGTAATTTTTCCATTAACGATAACGTTAGGATCATCCGCATCAGTACTGATTAATGATTCAACATATTCTAGAGTAGCAACATTGTTAATAGTAATATCTTGATTAATAACTGCATTAGCAGCTAATAATTCTTTTACATCAGCTTGAACATCAGCAAGTGTTGAAGAAATTGTAGCTAAATCGCTAGCAGTGGCTACGTCTTCTAACGCAGTAGATAACGCTTCAACAGCTGTTTTAATGCTAGAAATTTCTCCTCCAAGTGTTAATTCCAATCCGTTTACTGTGTTTTGTAACGCAGTAATTTGGTCTGAGACCGTAGATAATCCCTGCACAACATTTGAAAGTGCAGTAATTTGATCAGACAGTTCGTCGAACTGATCATCATAGTTTTGACAGCTAACAACCGTTAGTGCAACCGCCAAAAGACTTAATAAACCTTTTTTCATTTTAGATAAATAATTAGTTAATAATGCTTTTTTTTAAATTTTTTATGATTAACATATGAGTGCAAATATAAGTATTCTTACTAAACTCCAAATGTTTTTTTTAAAATTTTTAAATATTTTTTTAGCAATCCAAAAAAAAACCTCCCACTTTAGGGCGGGAGGCGAAAGATTTTAAGGCTTTTAGAAGCATTAACGGTATCAATTGTGCTAATTTATGAGTAATTACAACATAACATTGTTAGATGAAGAATCTTTTATTAACAATTTTATTAAGAATTATCATTAATTAACGAATTTAGTGAGCAAATGAAGTTTTTAAAAACTATATTTCTACTAATATCTATTATTTGCTTTTTTGAAGTTTATTATATGCATAGTATACTTAGCTTCATAGATTATCCTTACCTTTATTTGGGAGTTTTATTCCTTATACTGACAATTTACTTATTTATTAAAAAAAATGATTTTAACAGATAGCGAAAAAATCTTAGTAGCCTTAGGAGCACTTGTAATAATTTTAGCAATTGTCGCTAATGCGATAAAGGATTACAAAAGAATGACAAGGGAGGCCAATAAAAAAGTTAAGCAAAAGCTAAAAGACGAAGAATATATAAGGGAGTTGAAAAAAATAATTGATCAGAAAAACAAGGAAATGGAAAAGATTTTAAAGTCGAAAAAAAATTGATGTTTAATCTTAAGTTTGGATGGGAGATTTTTCAATATTCGCTTTAGGTAGAGGACTAATAGGTTTAGCATCATTGCTATTTATATCTTATTTATTGAGCAACAACAAGAAAGAAATCCAGTGGAAAACTGTCTTTATTTCAATTTTAATTCAATTTCTTATTGCAATTTCAGTTCTTAAAGTATCACTAATTCTATCTTTTTTTGAAATAATTTCTAGATTTTTTGTTCGTATAATCAGTTATACAGCTTCAGGGAGTTCATTTTTATTTTCCTCCTTGATTGATCAAGAAAAATCCTCATACATCTTTGCCTTCCAGGTTTTACCAATCATTATTTTTTTCTCTGCCTTAACGTCAATGCTTTATCATTTAGGAATCATTCAGAAAATAGTTTCGTTCTTAGCTTGGTTATTAAACCGTTTTCTAAAAATTACGGGGGCTGAAAGTTTATCTTTAGCTGGAAATATATTTTTAGGTCAAACTGAATCGCCTATCCTTATTAAATCTTATTTAGAAAAGATGACAAGGCCCCAGCTATTTATCGTAATGGTGGGTGGCATGTCAACCGTAGCTGGTAGCGTTCTTGCGGCCTACATTGGTCTACTTGGAGGTGATGATATAAACGAACAACTAAAATTTTCAACCCATTTACTAACTGCCTCCATAATGGCTGCTCCTGGTGCAGTAGCCATCTCAAAAATAATATTCCCGGATATTGGAAAAAATATAGCTCGTTCGGTAGAAATTGAAAAAGAAAAAATAAACGGGAACATTCTATTGTCTATCACTAAAGGAACTATTGAGGGTTTAAGACTAGCAGTTAATGTGGGTGCTATGCTCTTAGTCTTTCTTGCTATCATTGCTTTGTTTAATGACATAATGTGGCTAATAGGGGACCTTTTTGGTTTAAATGTTTTAATATCAGAATCGACAAATTTTGACAAGCTTTCAATTGAGTTTATTTTAGGGTACTTATTTTCGCCTATAATGTGGTTAATTGGTGTTAGCTTAGAAGAGTGCGCATTGATGGGTCAGTTATTGGGAGTTAAAATTGTATCAAGTGAATTTGTCGCCTTCATAAAATTGGCGAATTTTAAAAACATAAGTGCATCTGTTAATTTCTTGAGCCAGAAATCAATTGCAATGGCGACGTTCATGTTGTGTGGCTTTGCAAATTTTGCTTCTATCGGTATTCAAATTGCCGGTATTGGAGTTTTGGCACCAAGTCAAAGAAAAAATTTATCTGAGTTGGGTTTTAAAGCGATGATAGCTGGAACTATTGTTTCACTGGTCTCTGCATGTTTTGCAGGAATTTTAATAAGTTAATTTTTTGAATATTTCCAAAGTAATAAAAAAGCTAAAAGTGTAAGTATAAACAGTATTATTGCCTGGATACTTTTACCGTAGATGAAAAACCCTACGCTAAATAAAGAGCCATAAATTGCAAATACACTTATCATCATGCATATAATTGATCTAGGAATAGTCCAAAAAACTTTATTTTCAATCTTATTCTTTTGAATTTGAGCTTTAATTTTGTTCCAACCTTTACCTCCGGGTTGAATTTTGATGTAAAAATTTTTTAGTGTGTTAAAATTTGATGGGGGTGTTAATAAACTCACGCTCACCCAGGCAATCGTCGTGACAAATACACTAATTAAAAATTGAATATCTTGTTTAATCGGTTCGAACCCTAAACTGGGGTGAATTAATTGTAAGTAAACAGCAAGGATGAATGAAACAATCATAGCAGTGATTTCGCTGTAAGCATTTATCCTATACCAAAACCACCTCATAATAAATAAAAGACCTGTCCCAGCGCCAATTTGTAATAAAATTTGAAATGCTTGCAAAGCATTATTCAAAGCCAGTGCAAAACAGGCAGATAAAAACATTAAGCCCAAAGTTGCAATTCTTCCTATAAAAACCTTTTTAGAATCGGTAGAATTAGGATTTACAAATCTTGAATAAAAATCATGAACTATATATGATGAGCCCCAATTTAAATGAGAAGATATAGTAGACATAAATGCAGCCACAAGTGACGCAACCATCAAACCAATCACACCTTTTGGTAAAAGAGTCATCATTGCTGGGTACGCTAAATCATTTTTTAAAAATTTCTCATCTATCCCCGGGAAAGCCTCTTTTATTGAGTCCAAATCAGGGAAAACAATTAGAGATGCTAGAGCTATAATAATCCATGGCCAAGGTCTAATTGCGTAATGAGCAAAATTAAATAACAGTGTTGCCCATATAGCATTATTCTCGTCTTTAGAAGACAGCATTCTTTGAGCAATGTAACCTCCTCCACCGGGTTCGGCACCAGGATACCAGACACTCCACCACTGAACGGCAAGGGGTAAAACAAAAATTGTAACAAATACTTCTCTATCATTGATATCTGGTATTAAATCTAATTTATTAACCACATTAGGGTGCGAAAATAAATTTTTTAAACTTTGAATTTCAGGAAGTTCAACAAAATAAAATGCTGACCAAATTGTAACTGACATCGCTAAAATGAATTGGAAAAAATCTGTATACACAACTCCTTTAAAACCACCAAGCATACTATATATAACTGTAATTGTTGATGCAATAAAAAGTGTGCTTAAAGGAGAAATTCCCAAAATTATTCCACCTATTTTAATTGCTGCAAGGCAAACCGTAGCCATAATCATTATGTTGAAAAAAACTCCTAGATAAATAGCTCTAAACCCTCTAAGAAAAGCTGCCTCTTTTCCACTATATCTAATTTCATAAAATTCTAAATCAGTAAGAACACCTGATTTTCTCCACAGCCTGGCGTAAACGAATACTGTTAGCATTCCAGTTAACAAAAAAGCCCACCAAACCCAATTACCTGCTACCCCATTTGTTCTTACAATATCAGTAACCAAGTTGGGGGTATCAGCTGAAAAAGTTGTAGCAACCATAGAAATACCCAGAAGCCACCATGGCATATTCCTGCCAGACAGGAAAAACTCGTCTGGGTTTTTCCCCGCAGTTTTGGATGACCATAAGCCAATTAACAGAGTAATTAAAAAAAAGGAAAATATAATAGACCAGTCTACTAAATCAAGTTTCATTTTTGCTTTGATTTTTAATTATTTGAAATATAGTTTAAAATGATAAAAAAGTAATTATTTGTCCTTTAAAATAATTAGGTTTGATAAATGAAATTTTATTTATCTCTAAGTACCCTATTTATTTTTACATTCAATTTCTCTTTCTCTCAAATTGAAACAATACCATTAGAAAAAAAAATTGAAATAGATAAAAATTCTAAATCCATTCTCAAATTGCCCGAAAACAATTTGCCCAATTTTCTTAAAAAAGACTTCTTATCTATAAATCCAGCCTCTAGTGAATCTAAAGGATTTGAAAAAAATATTCAGATGGAAAATGAAGAAGCTTTCATAAACCCAGGAGACGCTTATTTAAAAAAGTTAAATTCAAATAAAAGTGAAGGGAATGCCCCAAAATTTAAAGCGGACCAATATCTTGGAGACTTTATTAGCTCCACTGAAAATGTAAGGATAGTTTTTAGAGACCATCAAGAAGCTGATGGAGACAGAGTCCAGATTAGATTTAATGATGACATAATTTATCCCAATATTCTTTTGACCCAAAGATATAAGAAGATGGATGTCAAACTTATAGATGGATTCAACAAAATTGATTTTGTTGCATTAAATCAAGGAGAATCTGGACCAAATACTGCAGAGGTAAGGGTTTACGATGATGACGGAAACGTTATGATGTCAAATCTTTGGAACCTCGCAACGGGTTCCAAAGCAACCTTTATAGTTGTTAAACAAGATGATTAATTTTTTTTTACAAATTAATTTTAAATTATTTAAAAAAATCAGAATTTGGATAAGATTACAGTTATAATTAATCAATTGATTGCTCCTTTGGAGTGGGTTATGCTTGTTTTGATTATTGGTGGAGGTCTATTTCTGCTATATGATTCAAAAGGGTTCTCTCTAAAAAAAATCCAAAAAGGATTTTACCTGTTGTTTAAAAAAAATTCAGAAAAAGGAATATCTCGTTTTGAAGCCCTGTCGGCTGTTTTAGCTTCAACTGTAGGATTAGGAAATATTTCAGGAGTAGCAATCGCGATTCACATGGGAGGTCCCGGGGTTCTTGTATGGATGTGGGTGACTGCTATAGTTGGGTCCGTAATTAAATTTTACAGTTGTGCTCTATCTATTAAATTAAGGGAAAAGGAATTAAATGGCGATCCCTTGGGAGGTCCCATGTACTATATGACAATTGGAATTCCTAAATATGGTAAATTTCTAGCAAATTGGTTTTGTGTTGCAGCCCTTTTTGGTGTTTTACCAGCGTTTACAGCGAACCAACTAACTCAAACAGTAGTTCAGGTTATTTACCCACCAGGGAACAGTGCCATGGATAGTCTCATTTATGAGGGCTCATTTGGGATGCTTTTAATCTTTATCTCCGGGTGGGTTATTCTGGGGGGTTTAAAAAAAATTGTTAAAACCACATCAAAGCTTGTGCCTGTGATGGTAATATTGTATTTGTTGATGGGTGGATGGGTTGTTATAGATAATATTTCGCACATCCCATATGTTGTTAAAACCATAATTTTTTCTGCTTTCGATTTTAAAACTATGTATGTCGGTGGTTTTTGGGGTCTCATATTACTTGGAATTAGAAGGGCTGTTTTCTCTAATGAAAGCGGTATTGGTAACGCGCCTATGTATCATGGTCAGTCACAGTCAAAAAAACCAATTAACGAAGGTTTGGTGGCAAGTCTAGGCCCGTTATTGGATACCATACTAGTATGTTCAATTACAGGAATTGTGATTTTAATTAGTGGTGCCCATCTAGATACAGAATTAAATGGAATACTTTTAACACTTGAGTCATTCAACCGTCTTTTTTATGGCCTCGGAGACATATTTTTAGTTTTTATGGTTACAGTCTTTGGAATCACAACTCTGTTTACCTATTCTTATTATGGTGTAAAGTGTTTAGATTTTTTAACCAAAAAAAAATATGGATTCATTTATAATTATATTTATTTAGCCAGTATCTTTTTTTCTGCTATTTCATCAGTAAATTTTGTAATAAGTCTTATTGATTTATCATTTGCTTTAATGGCTATCCCAAATATGATTTCAGTGATTTACTTATCAAAACATGTTAAGCAAGAAATAATTAAAACTAGCTCTGTATAATACGTTAACAAATACTTTATGTTTTTTTAATTTAAATTCAACTTTTTAAATGAAATTGTCAAACTTAAACTATAAAAATTTTATTTTAGTTAAATGGAAGGTAATTTTGGTTTTAAAGACATCAATGGAAATACAATAGATCCTATTGATCATACCAGAGAAATACTAAAAAAGAATCCGTTCGTTGAAGTTCATGTAGGAACTGATTCTCAAAGTTTGGCTAAAAAAACACAGTATATAACCGTAATTGCTTACAGGTACGGTAATAGAGGTGTGCATTATATTTTGAAAAAAAGCGGAGTCCCACAAATTAAAGATCTTTGGACTAGGCTTTGGAAGGAGACTGAATTAAGTATTGACATAGCTGAAAACATAAAAAAATCTTTAAATATAATTCCAGAGATCGACTTGGATTATAATGAAAATGAAAATTTTAAATCAAATAAATTGGTAAATGCATCTAAAGGTTTAGCTAATTCACTTGGTTATAAAGTAAATATCAAGCCTCACATCCAAATCGCAACGAGAGCCGCTGATTATCATTGCAAATAAATTTTTGATTTGAAAGCATTTATTTTTGATCTTGACGGAATTATCGTTGACACCGCCAAATACCATTTTAAATCCTGGAAAACAATTGCCAAAAAACTTGGTTTTGAATTATCAAAAACTCAGAATGAACTTTTAAAAGGTGTAAGTAGAGAAGAATCATTAGACAGGATACTAAATTGGGGAGGAATTTCAATTGATAAATTTGAAAAGAAAAGGTATTTGGAGGAAAAAAACGAGTTATACAAAGGTTTTATTAATAATCTTAGTGACATTGATATATTACCCGGTGTTCAAAAAATAATTGATTTTGCCAGGTTCAAGGAAATTCCAATCGCCTTGGGATCTGCAAGTAAAAATGCACACCAAATATTAGAAAAACTTGGAATAAAAAACAAGTTTAAAATAATAATAGACGGTAATTTAACTTCAAAATCAAAACCACATCCTGAGGTTTTTCTAAAAGGTGCAAAAATGCTTGGGGTAAATCCAAAAGAAGTAATAGTTTTTGAAGACTCTATAGCAGGTATACTGGCTGCTAACAGGGCAAAAATGGTTTCAGTCGCTATATGTGCAATTGGAAAAATTGAAAATGCAAGATTTAATTTTAATTCACTCGATGATATACCGCTTGAATTTTTTGAAAAAATGATTTAGAATGGAAACACATTTTTATAAAATTAATCCTTGGAAAATTATTGAAGTAGGATGGAACCGAAACAAAATCATGGACTCCGAAAGCATCTTCAGCATCGGTAATGGTGCTATGGGCCAGAGAGCGAATTTTGAAGAAGATTTCAGTGGCAAATCACTACAGGGCAGTTATATAGGTGGTATTTATTATCCTGATAA
>CETK01075208.1_pt1 | contig 24487 bp, 20 predicted proteins | sample 361431 | NCBI WGS metagenome assembly CETK01 (sample SAMEA2622452, study PRJEB7988) | marine metagenome | biome: marine biome (ENVO:00000447); feature: surface water layer (ENVO:00002042); material: "saline water (ENVO:00002010), including plankton (ENVO:xxxxxxxx)" | depth 5 m | reverse complement strand
CCATGGATAAAGTGAGACCACTCCCACGCTTGACATCCTAAAAAAACTAGTCCACCAAAAATTGTCCATATCATCCACTTTTCAACTGCCTGTCTATCCATTCTGTGTCCTGCTTCAACTGCTAGAACCATAGTCACACTACTAAGAATTAAAATAAATGTCATTAAGCCAACAAAAACTAGAGGTAACTCAACACCGTGAAAAAATGGGAATGCTTCAAAAACCTTCTCGGGTACTGGCCAGTAAGATTGAGAAAAAGTAAAATCTGATAATGATCCCTCGTACCCTGGATGTCTAAATCTTATAACTCCATAAGCAATCAAAAAAGCTGAAAATGTAAATGCGTCAGAAATGAGGAAAAACCACATCATAAGTTTTCCATAACTTGCCTTAAATGGTTCAGTCCCACCTGCCCAAAGGTCCTTTTTTGAAGAAGATAAAGTAGCTTGGTTTGCCATTTTTATATATTATAAAAATACAAAGTTATAAATAAATAAACCCACATTGCAGCAAGAAAATGCCAGTAGGTTGTAGACATCTCAATGCTCAGTAAGTTTTTAGAGTGTACATTTAACTTTAATGCTGAATTGTATATATATAATATGAAAATAAGACCAGAGATTAGATGAAATGCATGCACTCCACTTAAAATATAAATGAAGGAACCATCGGGGTGTCCAACAAAAAATACTCCACCTTCAACTAACTGAACCCAACCATAATACTGAAATAAAAGAAATAACGCTCCAGTAACAAAGCTTCCTAATAGATATAATTTTTGGGTTTTAAAGTCGTCTTTTTTGGTACTAAAATATGAAAGCTGCTTGAAGATACTGCTTAGGATTACCACAATTGTGGAATAGTAGAACATTGATGGAAGATCGACATTAAATCCACCAGGCTCTCCTTTTTTTACAATATAAGCACTAATTAATGATACAAATATCATTGATATTGATATCATGAATATCCATATTAAGAAAATTTTTGGGTTCATTCTTAATATTTTAGGTACTGAATTTTCTTTCATAAAAATTTAAATTTTATCTAAAACATAACTTATTTGAACAATAGGTAAATAGATAAATGAACTAAACATTACCTTAACTGCAGACTCCCTTGAATAATCATTGATAAGCTTAAAAGTTTGAGCTAAAAAAATGATTGCAAGAAATACTGCAACTGCCCCAGATATTATACCCGTAATTCCAAAAATTGTTGGGAGAAGACCTAACGGAATTAGAAATAGTGTATATATCATGATATTTACAGCTGTCTTTAAATTTTTTTCTCCATTATTTGGTAAAAGTTTGAATCCAACTTTTTTATAGTCATCATCATACATCCAAGCTATAGCCCAAAAGTGAGGGAATTGCCAGATGAATTGAATACTAAAAATTATTATTGCTTCTAAAGTTATCTGACCCGTTGAGGCTACCCAACCTATAAGAGGTGGTAGTGCACCTGGGATTGCACCAACAAAAACAGCGATTGGCCCAATTTTTTTCATAGGGGTATAAACAAATGAATAAAGAATTAAAGATATAAATGATAATAGCGCAGCATAAATATTTAAATAAAAGGAAATCAAAAATAAACCTATAACCATAGAAAAAATAGACATTATAACAGACTTATTTATAGATATCCTGCCGGTTGGAATAGGTCTCTTGTTTGTTCTATTCATCATTTTATCTAAATCTTTTTCTAAAATTTGGTTATTAATTACAGAGGAAGAGCTTATTAGGTACCCACCAACTAAAAGAATAAACACATCATTAATATCAACCTTACTCGATGAGATAAAAAAACCAAAAACTGATGATAGAGCAACTAGAAGAGAAAGTCTAAACTTAGTAATCTCAAAGAATAGTTTAATATTTTCAACCATAATATAAAACGCAAATATAGTTTTTGAGGAAATAAGATTCATTATACTATGTTTTTTTTAAAGAAAAGTTTAAAAGTAGAATATAAAACTGTAATCCAAATGCTATAAAAGCTATGAAAAGATGTATTGGTTGAAGTATTTTTGGAATTGAAAAATATGCCATACCAGCCCCAACTAAGATTTCAGAAATAATTAAAACGAGCATAAATACTGAAAGAAGTTTGAAATATTTGTAGGTTTTAAATTTTAAATAAATTGTTACAACAGTCATTATCTGAAATAAAAGAATCAAAAGAGAGAAAGACCTATGTATTTTGAATGAGTTATTTAAAGATTCTATTATGTTTTCTCTAAAATTAAATCCATATAATTTTAATAACTCATCAACTGACTCTCTTACTTCAGTACCTAAAACCATTTGAATAATAAATAATGTTAGACTAATAACAATAAAAAAATTAAGAGGCTCACTCCTATTGTAATTATTGTCATTTTCTGAAGATAAATGATAGCAAAGTATAACGTTACATATTATCAATAAAGCTACAATAACATGAAAAGTAATTAAACCTGATAATAGATTTGTTGAGACAACAATTGAACCAACCCAAGCCTGGAAAAAGACTAATACTAGAGATAGAAAAGATAATAAAATCAATTTTCGGTTCAATGGTTTTAAAAATATTGAACATAAAAAAACAAATAATAGTGATAACCCAACAAGAGCTCCAATTAATCTATTTATATATTCTGTCCATGTTTTAAAAACATTGAAACTTTCACCTTTTTTAATTTCTGGATCACTTTTAATTTTTTCAGAAAGCTTATTTAACCCAAAAAAAGACAAAACTGAACTTAATCTTTCATTTTTTTTAATTCTTCCTTCAACAAAGATTTTTTCATAATTTTCTGGTAATTGATCAACAGAGGTTGGAGGAATATACATACCAAAACACTTAGGCCAGTCGGGACAACCCATACCTGAACCTGTGCACCTAACTACCCCACCAGCTAGGATTAGTATATATAATAGAAATAGGCTAATCTTCGTTGAAAGATTGTAATTTAATCCTAACCAATTTGACATTTTAAATATCTAAAGATAAATATCTACCTTGATGAATCCTCTGGCATATTTGACTCTGGTGTTTTAGACAAAGGAATATGCTGAGGAATGTAATCCTTATCTGATCCAGGTTTACTGTAATCATAAGGCCATCTCTGTACTTTAGGTATCGCTCCAGGCCAGTTTCCATGACCAGGTTCTCTCGGTGTTGTCCACTCAATGGTATTTGAATTCCAAGGGTTTTTTGGAGCTTTTCTACCTCTATACATTGAATAAAAAAAGTTGAAAAGGAAAACAAATTGAGCTACAAAAGTTATTATGGCTGCAAAACTCACGAATGTATTTAAATCAATAAATGATTCGATTCTACCAGTTTCAAAATTTGTAAAAGAATAGTATCTTCTAGGAAATCCAGCTATTCCAATATAGTGAAGAGGAAAGAAAACAAGGTAGGCACCTATAAATGTTACCCAAAAATGAAAATAACCTAGAGTTTTATTCATCATCCTACCAAACATCTTTGGAAACCAATGATAAACACCGGCAAATAGACCAAAAAAGGAGGCACTTCCCATTACAATGTGAAAATGAGCAACTACAAAATATGTGTCGTGTAGATTAATATCAACAACAGAGTTTCCTAAAAATAAACCAGTTAATCCTCCAGATATAAAAAATGAAACAAGTCCAATTGAGAATAACATGGCAGGGGTAAATACAATATTACCTCTCCACAGCGTTGCTATGTAGTTAAAAGCCTTAACCGCGGATGGAACTGCTATTATCAAGGTTAAAATTGTAAAAACAGAACCTAAGAAAGGATTCATTCCTGATATAAACATGTGATGAGCCCAAACAACAAATGAAAGAATGCCTATTCCAAAAATTGAGTAGACCATTGCCCTGTAACCAAATATTGGTTTTCTTGAACATGTAGCAATAATCTCAGATGTTATACCTAGGGAAGGTAATATGACAATGTAAACTTCAGGGTGTCCAAGAAACCAAAATAAATGCTGAAAAAGAATTGCACTTCCACCTTGGTTAGAGAGAGCTTCACCTGCTATGTATATATCAGACAAATAAAAACTAGTCCCAAACGATCTATCCATTATCAATAATAACGCAGCTGAAAGAAGTACAGGAAAGGATAAAACACCCAATATGGCAGTTACAAGAAATGCCCATATAGTAAGAGGCATTCTGAAGAAAGTCATTCCTTCTGTCCTTAAGTTGATAACTGTAGTAATGTAGTTCAATGAACCAAGTAGTGCTGAAACTATAAATAAGGCCATAGAAAACAACCAAAGGGTCATACCCATTCCCGAGCCTGAAACAGCTTGAGGTAGAGCACTGAGAGGGGGGTAAATTGTCCATCCACCACTGGCAGGGCCTCCTTCAACAAATATAGAAATAAACATTACTATACTTGATAAAAAGAAAAACCAGTATGATAACATATTCATGAAACCACTAGCCATATCTCTTGCACCAATCTGTAATGGGATTAGGAAATTACTAAATGTTCCACTTAGTCCAGCAGTGAGAACGAAAAAAACCATAATGGTTCCATGCATGGTAATTAAAGCTAAATATACTTCAGGGTCAATTTTTCCTTGAGGGGTTAACCAATTTCCAATTATTGGACTAAGTGCTGTTAGATCCATATCTGGAAATCCAAGCTGAACTCTAAAAAGAGATGACAAAGCACCTCCAACTATAGCCCAAAATATTCCAGTTATTAGGAATTGTTTTCCAATCATTTTATGATCTTCACTAAATATATATTTAGTTATAAAACTTTGCTCATGATGATCATCATGATGTTCTTGCTCTTGTATCTTAGGCTTGGTTGAGGTTTTAGTAATCTCCATATTTAATTATTTAAAGTAGCTAAATCAGTAGAATTATTTTTTACAAAATTTGCATAATAATCAGGATTTTTTTCTATCCATGATTTCTGCTCATTTTTCCATTTTATATATTCCCACTCCTCGAGGACTACAACTGTATGTTTCATAGAAAAATGTGCTCTTCCACATATCTTATTACATAAAATTTCAAAGTTAAAATTTTCATTACCAGTTTCTTCTCTCATTTCTGCAGTGGTCTTACTTGGAATAAACCACATCTGTGTAGGCATACCAGGAACAGCATTCATCTGAGATCTCATGTAAGGTAAATAAACACTATGAATCACATCTCTCGCTCTAATTTTGAATAATACAGGTCTTCCTTTAGGAATATGAATTTCTCTTGGCATAAAATCATCTAAGGAAGAAGAATCCATAAAATCAATTCCAACAATATTTTCCACATCAATTAATTTATAATTTGCATTCCCTAGCTCATTATCTGGACCTGGATAACGAGAGGCCCAGGCAAATTGATATCCAACAACTTCAATTACTTCAGCATCTCTTGGTGGTGGTCCCATTATATTATTCCACTTAACTAGTCCCCAACCTATAAGCCCTACTAAAACAACTGCTGGAATTACTGTCCAAACAATTTCAAGCTTATGATTTTCAGGATAGAAATATGCTTTCCTGTCTTTGTTATACCTGTACTTGTAACCGAAATAGAACATTACTATCTGAGTTATAAGAAAAACAGTAAATGTGACTGCCATTGTAACCCAGAATAGAAGCTCTATTTCTGGAGCATGTTTAGATGCCATCGGTAAAAAATAATTTCCAAATTGGGAGTAAGAATACCAGAATATAACTCCAAATGAAAGGATCATAAAAACTATTAATGACAATGCATTTAATGCGTTATAAGAATCTTCGAAAGATGTATTTAATTTTTCTTTACCAACACTTAAAATTTCTGAGGATCTGAATAGCAGAAAAACTACAACTAGTAATAACAAGAGGATGATTCCAACGATAAAATTCATTATGCAAATTTATATACCAACTATTAAAATCTCACGCATGAAATGGTAATTTTTTTCATCCAAAGGAAGTTTTGTAAATTCATCTATTTCAAAATAAAAATTATATATCGTGATGTAAACTTTCATCTAACATTGGATGATTTTTTGCAACCAAAGGAAGTTTGGTCAGACCGTTAAGAATCACAAATAAAAAAGAAGCTAAAAATAACAAAAGCATACCAATTTCTAAAAATCCAAAACCTGCGTTTGCCTTCAAAACACCTGGAGTAACCATCAAATAAAAATCAATAAAGTGTCCAAATAATACAACGGGACAGGCAACCTTTAAAAATCTAGTAAATCTTTTGCTTGCTCTAGTCATTAAAAAAAGGAATGGGAAAAAGAAATTCAAAATTAAATTAACCAAGAAAAAGGGATAGTAAAAATCACTATCAAGTCTCTCTACATAATAAATAGTTTCTTCAGGAATGTTTGCATAGTAAATCAATAGGAATTGAGAAAACCATATATATGTCCAAAATACACTAAAAGCAAATACATACTTACCCAAGTCATGGATAACACTGTGATTGACGAAAGAAAGATATCCATTATCTCTTAATACAATTATCATATAAGTAATCAATGCTAGAGCAGAAACCCACCAACTTGCAAAAACATACCACCCAAACATTGTACTAAACCAATGGGTATCTATAGATAGAACCCAATCCCATGCGGCTACTGATTGAGTAAATGCATAGATAACTACAAAAACTGTGGATATTGTAAAAAGTTTCTTCCACGATTCAGTGCCACCTAACTTATCTTCTTTAGTTACATGTTTTAGAATAAGAGCATAAAACATATACCATATTCCAAGGAAAAAAACCATCCTTCCAAGGAAAAAAGGAAGATTTAAGTAAGCCTTCTTCCCATCAATTACATAATCATATCTTGGATCGGATTTATCATACAAATACTCGTGTGTCCAGTGGAAAATATCGTGATTAGTTATTGCAAATACTATGAGCATTAGTACACTTCCAGGGAGTAACCATCTCCCAATAGCTAATGGTACTCTCAGTATTCCAGCGGACCATCCTGATTGTGAAACATATTGTATTGCAACGAAGAAAATAGCAGAAATAGATATTCCTAAAAAATAAATTACATTAATCCATAAATTCGAGTAAACTCTTTTATACCAATGAAACTCATAATGACCATCATCTGAAATGTAACTAGTTACAGTTTCAGTAGCTTCTTCATAACCGTGACCAGAATTCATAACCTGGTAAACTCCAATAATAGAAAGTACGATTCCTCCTAAAAATAGATAAAGAATTTGCTTTTTTATTCCATTATTAAAATCAAAAAAATCTTTCATATTATTGTTTTTGAAGTGTTTGAACGTACTTAACAATCTTCCATCTGTCTTCAATTGATATCTGGGACCCGTGGCCCCACATTCTTCCTTTACCATGCGTTATTACATGGAATATATGTCCTTCAGGCTTGTCCTTGACAGCTCTCGAATTATAAGCTGTAACACCTTTATAAACTTTACCAACAGACCCATCGCCCATACCTTTCTCACCATGACAATGTACGCAGAATCTATCGTAAAGAATCTTTGCCTCTTTCAAAACTTCATCACTGTCATCTATTGGACTTTTAACTAAGGCAGCAATTTCAAGGCTATCTTTATGTATTCTATATGGTAAATAGCCTCCTCTTTTAACTGTGTTTGGAACAGGTTCGAGCATTGTCATACCATATGGATTATATGGATTTGAATTATAAAACTCTCCGTGGTTGTCATCGGGATTAGAATCTAACCAACCTCCTATCTCTTCATCCTTGACTTGTGAAAGAGGTTCATATGGAACTGAATGATACATATTTGGAGCATATTCAACACCAGGATAGTCATCCTTTGCAGCACATGAAACTAGATAGATGCAAATAAATAAGTATAAAATTAATCTATTCATTCATCCATCAATTTAATATTTGTCTCAGAAGCTCCATTAATCTTCAATAATTTTCTTAACTCCGTCTCCGATAAAGAATTTTTATCTAATTCAATAGCCATAACATGTTTATTATCAGTAGATCTCAAATCAAACGTTTTTGGTATTCCCCATGGTTTTAAGTCACTTACAACAAAGAAAGTTCCAACCATGCCAAAAGCAGAAAGTAAAACTGTCATTTCAAATGTTACTGGAATAAATACAGGCAGAGGGAGAAAATCTTTACCTCCAATTATCATTGGCCAGTCGATTGTTGTCATACCTATCATCATAGTTAATGCCAAACATAATCCAAGGAAACCAAAACAAAATGCAGCGACAGATAACCTTGATCTCTTATAACCCAGCCTTGATTCAATACCATGAACTGGAAATGGAGAGTACACTTCATAGATATTAACACCTTTTTCTCTAACAGATGAAATGGCATCTAATAATACATCTTCATCATCATAAATTCCAATAACAAACTTTACTCCTTTTTCATTCATTTATTAATTGTTAATTTTTTCACCAGTTTGTTTTAAAATACTCTTTACCTCTGCCATATTTATTACTGGAAAATATTTTGAAAAAGCTAAAAATGCAGTAAAAAATAGACCAAATGTAAATATGTACATTCCCAAATCATATATTGTAGGATAAAACATCGCCCAACTTGAAGGTAAGAAATCTCTATGAAGAGAGGTTACTATTATTACAAACCTTTCAAACCACATCCCAATATTTACAATAATTGAAATAATAAAAGTGGCCACAATATTGGTCCTTATCTTTTTAAACCAGAAAAGTTGAGGGGATATAACGTTACATGTCATCATTGACCAATAAGCCCACCAATAAGGTCCAGTTACTCTATTGTAAAAAGCATACTGTTCATATGCTACACCTGAATACCAAGCCATAAAAAGTTCAGTTAGATATGCAATACCAACTATTGAACCAGTTACAATAATTACAATATTCATTAATTCTAAGTGCTTTATTGTTATATAATCTTCTAGATTATATACTCTCCGTGTTATAATTAGCAATGTTAAAACCATAGCAAATCCTGAAAAAATAGCACCAGCAACAAAATATGGTGGAAAAATTGTTGTATGCCATCCAGGAATTACTGAAGTTGCAAAGTCCATTGAAACAATTGTATGTACTGAAAGGACAAGAGGGGTAGCAAGACCAGCTAGAACTAATGAAACAGTTTCATATCTTGACCAAGTCTTTGCTGCACCATCCCAACCGAAACTTAAAATACCATATATAAAAGCTGAAATTTTTCGACCAGCCTTTTTAGCTCTATCTCTTATGGTAGCGAAATCTGGAATAAGTCCTATGTACCAGAAAACTAAAGAAACAGAAAAATAAGTTGTGATTGCAAAAACATCCCACAATAAAGGACTAGCAAAATTCACCCAAAGAGAACCGTAGGTATTTGGTAAAGGTAAAACCCAAACTAAACCAATCCATAATCTACCCATGTGTAGTAAAGGAAACATTGCTGCACATATCACAGCAAATATTGTCATAGCCTCAGCAGATCTATTAATGGCCATTCTCCACCTTTGTCTGAATAGGAGAAGAATTGCTGAAATTAATGTTCCTGCATGTCCAATACCAACCCACCAAACAAAATTAGTAATATCCCAAGCCCACATAACTGTCTTATTTAAACCCCACATACCAATTCCGTCCCATAGTGTTCTGTATACTGCATAAGCTCCAATTACAAGAGTGATGTTTGATGCAATCATTGCTGCATACCAAGTGAGTGACGGTTTCTGCTCAACTCTTTTACAGATGTCTTCAGACACATCATTTAGAGTTTTACCTCCAGTTATTAACGGTTTTCTAAGTTTTGATTCTACGTGCATATCAAGCTATTTTTTTATTTCTTACCTTTCTTAAATACCAAACATTTGGGCTTACTCTTATTTCATCAAGTACAGCATAAGCCCTTTCTTCCTTTAATTTGAGAGTTGCCTTATCAACTTTCTCAACTTGTAAAAGTTTTCTGATTCTGCTATTTTTATCATTCACATCACCAAATACAATAGCATCTGTGGAGCAAGCTGAACCACATGCCATTTTCACATCTCCGTCTCTTAATCTCCTTTTCTCTGTTTTTGCAAGTAGTTTACCCTCTTGAATTTTCTGTACACAGAATGAACACTTTTCCATTACTCCCCTTGATCTGACCGTCACATCAGGGTTTAATACCATCTTTCCTAAATCATTATTCATTGCTATATTCTTATCAAACTGCTCATTATCATGATATTTAAACCAGTTGAATCTTCTCACCTTGTAAGGACAATTATTTGCACAATATCTTGTACCAATACATCTGTTATAAGTCATTTGATTTAATCCTTCGCTACTGTGTGTAGTTGCTGCCACTGGACAAACAGTTTCGCAAGGAGCATTATTACAATGCTGACACATCATTGGTTGAAACGTAACATCTGGATTCTCAGCAGCTTTTTCTAATCCTTGTAAGTCAAATACATCGGCATCACTAGAATAGTATCTATCAATTCTGAGCCAAGCCATTTCTCTTCGGTTTAGGACCTCTTCTTTACCTACAACTGGAATGTTGTTTTCAACTTGACAAGCTATAACACAACTGCCACATCCAGTACATGCATTTAAATCAATTGCCATAACCCAATGATGGTTTTTATATTCATGACCACTCCAAAGTGTTACATCTTCTGGTTTTTTATATCCCTCACTTGTTGCTACTTTAAATTGATATTTACCAGCATAAGGGTCTTTTTTATATTTATCTAAAGAAGTTTCTTGAATTACACTCTCTCTGGCCATTATGGTTTCATGAGTTTGGGTTTGTGCAATCCTGTAATCTTTTAACGTATTTTCTAATTTAATATTTGTAACTGTCAAATTTTGTATACTAGAATTTCTATCTAAAAACTCAACTGCATCAACTCCCACACTGTCTCCAACAGGACCAGCAAGCTTTCTTCCGTATCCCAAAGCTAGACCAATGGTACCTTCAGCTTGACCAGGTTGGATAATAGCAGGAATTTCTATATTCACATCATTATTTTTTACTGAAATAAGGTTAGTAGTCATAGTTCCAGCATCTGTCTTTATGTTTAATTTATTCGCATCTTTCGGATTGACTGAAATGTAATTGTCCCAACACACCTTAGATATTGGATCAGGCATCTCTTGAAGCCAAGGATTATTTGACTGGATACCATCACTTACAGTCATGTTGTGATAGAGATTTAATTCAAAATTTTCAATATTTGACTCTCTATCAATTAATATTGAAATTTTATTTACCTCCGATATCCTATTTTTATTAGAATTAGGAAGAGGGTTCCTATTTTTTAATTTTTTATCTACTATTTCAGCTACCCCGTCATGTAATAGCCTATCCCAAAAAATTTGAAAAGGCTCACTAGATTTAAGCAATTTTTGTTTTTTTCTCCAGTTATTCTTTAATAAAGAAAAATAATTTTCATTATAATCAATCCATTTCAAAAATGAATCTTGAGACTGTCTCGTATCAAAAATTCTTCTGATAGTCGGTTGACCAAAACTAAAATTATTATCAATTGGTTCGTAATCATTCCACGACTCCAGGAAATGAGAGTCAGGAGCAATAACGTCACATAAAATTGATGTTTCATCTATTCTATCGGAAGTAGATATTTTTAATGGAACGCTATCCAAACCTTTTCTTATCCTTTGAGATAAGTAATGGTCGTAAACAGGATTTGAATTAAGGAATATTACACCATGTACAGAATTATCTTCAAGATCATTCACGAATTTAGTCATCTGCTTATCATCTCCTCTCCTAATGTTATAGGATCTATTTAAATCAATCGTATTTCCATAGCTCCTTAAGAGCTCGTTTATCATTATAACAATCGATTGAACTGCCTTGTTATTTGAGCTTGAGATCACAAGTGAAGATCCAATATTTTCAATTAAGTCCTCAGCAACTTTATTTAATATTTCAGTATTGATTAAGCTCTTCTTAGAATTATTATAATTGATATTGTCCCTGCTTGAACCGATTTTAGAATTTAAAATATTCCAAAGTTCAGCAATGTAAATTTTCGAATGAGAGGTCTTAATTGGAATCCTATGATCTGAGTTTGCACCAGTAAGAGAAAGATTAGATTCAAAGGTGTAAAGTCTAGACATCTCTCTCTTATCTCTGTAAACTACCCTTTGCTTCGTAAATTGTTGATTAAATAAATTATGATTAAATGAACTACCAAGAAAATCATATCCAAATGAGACGACTGTTTTTGCTTTAGAAAAATCATAAAAAGGAAGCTTTCGAATCCCAAATGACTGTTTATTTGCATCAAGTATCCCAGAATAAGATGAGGTATCATACTCAACATGAATAACATCAAATTTTTGGCTAAACTTATCAATAACATCAAGAGTTGATGGGCTATTTATTGAGTGACTAACAACGTAAATCTTATTTGAACCTTTATTTGTTAATTCTTCTTTAACATATTTGTCGATGGCTCTCCAATTTGACTCTTTGTTTTTAAGCATAGGAAATTTCAATCTCTGCTTGTCATATAATGTTAGAACAGATGACTCCACTTGTGAGGATGTACAACCTGCACTGATTTTTGAATATTTGTTTCCATCAATTTTAATGGGCCTACCCTCCCTAGTCTTCACAACTACACTGCAATAGTCACTTCCCATGGAGTAGGTAGACGCATAATAATTCGGTAATGTGGCATCAACGTCTACTGGTTTATCTACATATGGTATTGCATATTTTACAGGTGTTTCACAAGCAGCAGTTGACACAGCCGCGATACCGAAACCCATCATCTTTAGAAAATCTCTTCTTGAATTGTCAGATGAACCTTTTATGGGTAAAAACTCAGGGAATTCATTTTGAGCATTTTTTACAAAAGCAGGATCATTCCTCAATTGTTCAATTCCTTTCCAATATGTTTTCTTTCCTATACTCATAATTAATAATGGCATTTAGAGCACTCAAGCCCACCAATATCTTCAACTTTTAATGGTTCTTTAGATGAATCCTTATGGAGTTCAACTAATTTATCGTAATAATCATTTCCTTTTGAATTTATCTCAGATTCTCTGTGACAATTTATACACCAGCCCATCGTAAGCTCTGAGTATTGATACACAACCTCCATTTCCTCAATAGGACCATGACACGTATTACACTCAATCCCACCTACTGCGACATGCTGTGAATGGTTAAAGTAAGACAAGTCAGGTAAATTATGGACTCTAACCCACTCAATCGGTCTATTTTCCTCGTAGGCGGTTAAGATTTTTTGAATCTCTGGCTTATCTGTGTTAATAACTCCGTGGCAGTTCATACAAATGTTTACAGCAGGTATATTAGCTGATTTTGATATATTGACACCAGTATGACAATAATTACAATCAATCTCGTACTGACCAGCATGTATTTTGTGTGAGAATGCAATAGGTTGGGTAGGTTGATAGTTTTGCTGTATTCCAATAGTATATAATCCATCGATACACGATTTTACAAAAACAGCAATAAATACAAAAGATGCAATACCAACCACCTTATTGCTTTTTATAAATTTCTTAATCTTGAAACCACTATCAACAATCTCTTTATCATCATCATCTAAAAGTTTTCCTTTATTCTGATTATCCTTAAGTATTACATATTTTTTTGAAAGGTTTGTAAACCTTAAAAGGATAAAAATTAGAACAATTAACAGTACAATGTTCAGACCTAGAGAAAGATAAAAATTATCTGATGATATTGAAGAAGAAGAGACTTCCCCACCATCAACGACATTATCAATAACTGCAACCTGAATCTCTTTTACTGATTCACTCTTTATATAAGTTAAAATTGAGTTTAATTCATCGTCAGAGAAATCAAAAGAAGTCATCAGTGTTTGGTTGTATTGATTATATAAATCAACAGCGTATTCATCGCCACTTTTTATTACCTTCTGTGAGTTCTTAATGAATGCATAAATCCACTCTTCAGATTGTCTCTCATGTACATCTCTTAATGCTGGTCCTATAACTACTTCATTGATAGCATGGCAGACTGTACAATTACCTTTAAACAAGGACTCGCCACTGTTAACTATATTCTGGTCAAATGTCTGTTCTTGATCATCTTGTGCATGTAATTGGTTAAAATTTGAAAAAAGTAGAGACAGGAATATTAGGCCAAAATATTGGTAAAAAATACGACTTATAAAAGTCAAATTTTTAGTTAGTCTTGTAAGCATTTATGCACAAATGTTTAAGCTCTGACAAATGTAATATCGGAAGTATAAACTTCAAAAAATTATCAGTATATATATTAATTTAGAATTAGTCTAAATAGATATTAATAGGGGGATTTTAGATCATTCTCCTTAATTATCCTTCTCAAAATTTTACCAACATTTGATTTTGGTAATTCATTAGCAAATCCTATGTATTTTGGACACTTATAATTTGTTAACTTTTCTTTACAATATTTTTTTATTTCTTCTGCTGTTAGTGACTCATCTTTTTTAACAATCACAGCTTTGACTGCTTCAGTTGTTTTTTCATCAGATACTCCAATAACACCAACTTCCAAAACTTTTGGGTTAGACGATATAACATTTTCGACTTCATTTGGAAAAACATTAAATCCAGAAACTAGTACCATTTCTTTTTTTCTATCAACAATCTTAAGGAAACCGTCATTATCAATAACAGCAATATCACCGGTATGAAGCCAATTATCTTTAAGTACCTCCTCTGTTTCTTTCTTCCTTTCCCAATACCCTTCCATGACCTGAGGTCCTTTGACACAAAGCTCTCCCCTATCTCCAACCAAAACTTCCTTTCCCTTATCATCAATTAATTTAATATCTGTATCAGGAATTGGTAATCCAATTGTTCCTATCTTATTAGTTCCATCCAAAGGATTGATTGTTACTACAGGTGATGTCTCAGTTAAACCATAACCCTCTACAAGGGGACATCCCGTGATTTTTTCCCATTTTTGAGCAACGGAATCTTGGACTGCCATACCTCCTCCGAACGCAACTTTTAAATTTGAAAAGTCAATATCTACAAAATTAGAATTATTTAATAATCCGTTAAACAACGTATTCACACCTGTAATAATTGAAAATTTTTTGTTAGAAATTTCTTTTACAAAGTTTTTCATATCTCTTGGATTTGTAATAAGAATATTTCTTGCACCATAATTAAACATGACAAAGGAATTACACACTAAGGCAAAAATATGATACAAAGGAAGTGCAGTAATAACAATTTCTTCTCCGTCTCTCAGTAAGATATCCATATAGGCAGAAACCTGCATCACATTTGAAACAACATTCCGGTGAGATAACATTGCACCTTTTGAAACACCTGTAGTACCACCTGTATATTGCAGGAAAGCTATGTCTGATGAAAGTATATCTATTCTGTTAAAGTCGTATTTTTTTCCTGAGTATAAAACATCTTTAAACTTTACAGCAGATGGTAAATTGTAACTTGGAACCATTTTCTTAAGATACTTCACAGCAAAGTTTACAACCACACCTTTAATACCACCCAACATATCTCCAAGATCAGATATAATTACATGTTTGATTGAAGTCTGGTCAATAATTTTTTCTAAGTTAGAAGCAAAATTTGATAGAATAAAAATTGCTTTACAACCTGAATCTTTGAACTGATGTAACATCTCATCGGACGTATACAAAGGATTTGTATTTACCACAACCAATCCGGACCTCAATGCCCCGAATAAAACTATTGGATATTGAAGGAGATTTGGTGACTGAATTGCCAACCTATCACCTTTTTCTAAATTTAATTCATAAATTAAATAATTTGAAAAGACTTTTGTTAACTTATCAAGTTCTTTAAATGTGATTTTTTTACCCATATTCTCATATGCAACTTTATCAGGAAATTTCTGAAAACCATTTTCTAAAAATTCAACAAGAGATTTAAATTTTTTCACTTTGGCGTTTGGCTCAACGCCAGAAGGATAATTTTTTAACCAAATTTTCTCCATTAGTTTTTTGTGTAGTGTAGTTAGTTGATTAAATCTAAGAAATAAATGATAAAAAAAAGAAAGGGGAAATCTAAAAAAGACGTCCCCTGGTAAACAACATTAACCCAAAAATGATGCTTCAATCTATTAAAATTCGCGTTGAATAACATGTTTTTTTTAATTATCTCCGTATAACTTGGAAAGTTTTTAAAATAATTTAATATTTAATCATATTTATAAAAATTTATTAAAATAACTCCCTAAAAATGAGTTCTAATTACCAAATTGATAATATCGATCTGAAAATCCTTAATGTTCTCTCAAAAAATGCTAAAATGCCATACACTGAAGTAGCAAAAAAAGTATTTGTATCAGGTGGAACAGTTCACGTGAGAATGAGAAAACTTGAAAAGATGGGGGTAGTAAGAGGAACAAAACTTAATATTGACTATAATAAATTAGGTTATAACATATCAAGTTATATGGGTATTTATCTAGAAAAAAGTTTTTTATATAAAGAGACAGTTAAATTTTTAAAAAAAATCCCTGAAATTGTTGAAATACATGCTATTACGGGACAATACACCATATTTATAAAGATAATATGTAAAGACACTTCTCATTTCAGAAATTTCCTTGATACAGTACATAAAGTCAAGGGCATCACTAGGACAGAAACATTCATGTCGTTTGAGGAAACAATCTTAGATGGTTTAGCGTTAAATTGACCGTTTTAGCCATTTTCTTAGTTAATGTAGATTTTGTTGGTTAAATTTGCGCTTAGAAAGACTTATGAGTAAGGACGACAAAATATTAAAGGATTTTACCTCAAAGGAATACGAGCATGGTTGGTCAGTTGATTTCGAAGTAGATCAGGCTCCCAATGGTCTCAACGAAGACATAATTAGATTAATATCTAAGAAGAAAAAAGAACCAAACTGGTTACTTGAATGGAGGTTAGATGCTTTCGAAACTTTCAAGAAAATGAAAGTGCCAAACTGGGCTAATTTAAAAATTCCTGAAATAGACCTTCAATCTATATCTTATTATTCTGCTCCTAAAAAGAATAAAGAACTTAAATCAATGGACGAAGTTGACCCTGAGTTAATTAAAACTTTCGAAAAACTAGGAATTTCTCTCCAAGAGCAAAAAAGATTAAGTGGCGTCGCAGTAGATGCTGTAATTGATTCAGTCTCTATTGGGACAACATTTAAAGATAAATTAAGTGAACTTGGGATAATATTTTGTTCTTTCTCTGAAGCAGTTAGTGAACATCCCGACTTAGTTAAAAAATATCTTGGTAAAGTAATACCTTCAAAAGATAACTATTTTGCTGCTCTAAATTCTGCAGTCTTTTCTGATGGATCTTTTTGTTATATACCCAAAGGTGTAAGATGTCCTATGGAGTTATCAACATATTTTAGGATTAACGCCTCTAATACGGGTCAATTTGAAAGAACCCTTATTATTGCTGATGAAAGTTCATACGTGAGTTATCTTGAGGGATGCACTGCACCAATGAGAGATGAAAACCAGTTACACGCAGCAGTTGTAGAGATTTTTGCAGCAAGTAAAGCCGAGGTAAAATATTCTACTGTACAAAATTGGTATCCAGGAGATAAGGATGGTAAAGGTGGTATTTACAATTTTGTGACAAAAAGAGGTATATGTTCAGGCGACAACTCAAAAATTAGCTGGACCCAAGTAGAGACTGGTTCAGCCATTACATGGAAATACCCATCTTGTGTATTAAAAGGAAACAATTCAATAGGTGAGTTTTATTCAGTTGCGGTAACAAATAACTATCAGCAAGCTGATACAGGAACTAAAATGGTGCATATTGGTAAAAACACCAAGTCAAAAATCATCTCTAAAGGTATATCTGCAGGATACTCACAAAACAGTTACAGGGGTCAAGTTAAAGTTATGAATAGAGCATCTAACTCAAGAAATTTTTCTCAGTGTGACTCTCTTCTTCTTGGAAATAAATGTGGAGCCCATACATTTCCTTACATTGATATTGACAATAAATCCTCAATGGTAGAGCACGAGGCAACTACATCAAAAATCGGAGAGGATCAAATTTTTTACTGTCTCCAAAGAGGAATGGATGAAGAGAATGCTATTGCTCTAATAGTAAACGGGTATGCAAAAGATGTTTTAAAACAACTACCTATGGAGTTTTCAGTTGAAGCTCAAAAATTACTTTCTCTCACACTTGAAGGAAGTGTAGGATAAACTTTAAATAAACAACATGTTAAAAATTGAAAACTTACACGCGTCAGTTGAAGACACTAAAATTTTAAAAGGTTTAAATCTTGAAGTCAAAAGTGGTGAAGTTCATGCAATCATGGGTCCAAACGGATCTGGAAAAAGTACTCTCGCATCGGTCATTGCAGGTAGAGAAGATTATGATGTGACTGACGGTAAAATTAATTTTCAGGGAACTGATCTAGGAGAGCTTGGACCAGAGGAAAGGGCAAGAGAAGGGATATTTTTAGCTTTTCAATACCCTGTTGAAATTCCTGGTGTATCTACAACAAACTTCATGAAGACAGCAGTCAATCAGATTAGAGAATCAAAAGGAGAAAAACCTTTAGATGCCGTTGCGTTTCTCAAGTTAATGAAGGAAAAGATGAAACTTGTGAATATCAGACAAGACCTACTAAGCAGATCAATAAATGATGGTTTTTCAGGAGGTGAAAAAAAGCGAAATGAAATTTTTCAAATGGCCATGCTCAATCCTAAGTTATCAATCCTTGATGAAACAGATTCTGGATTAGATATAGATGCGTTGAAGATAGTATCCAACGGAGTAAATGCTCTAAAATCAAAGGAAAATGCTACAGTAGTAGTAACACACTATCAAAGATTACTTGATTATATTGTTCCTGACTTTGTTCACGTACTAATGGACGGAAAAATTGTTAAGTCAGGTGATAAAAATCTTGCACTTGAGTTGGAAGAAAAAGGATACGACTGGATCAAGCCGGTAAACTAAAATCAAAAAATGAATATTACAAAAGATTTAAAAAAACTGGTAAGTAAAGAAGAAGATATCAATCTAAAAAATAAGAAGACAGATATTCTGGATTCCTTAGATCTAACTTATTCACTTCAGAAAGAGGAATATAAGTATACCCCACTTCTCAAAAACTTAGAAAAAAAATTTGACCTTCTAAAAGAAAATAAAGATCAAATCAGTCAAAAATCTTATGAAGAGGTTGCAAAATTTGTTAACTCTAAATTTTATCTTATTTCTGTTGACGGATATTTTAAGAGTGAGCTTTCAAATATTCCCCCTAAAGTTAAGATTAAAAAATATTCAGAACTTGAGAGAGAAGAGAAAAACACTTTTGAGAAAATGTATCAAAAACATGATGATTCTAAATCAGATTTTTTTAGCTCTTTGAATTCAATAATCCACGGAGATTGTTTAACTATTTCAGTTGATGGTAATACAGTCCTCAAAGAGCATATTACCATCATTAATATCAATGAAAATTATGATGTAAATAATTATAGAAAAATGATCTTTTGTGATAAGGGATCTGAAATATCAATTTTTGAACGTTTCATTAATTTAAAAAGCGATGAGAATTTTTCATCCTCAGTAACCGAGATATTCCAAGTTGAAAATTCTAAACTTAATTATTATTCTGCTCAAGACTTTAAAGAAAATTATCATTACAATAGTGTCAACGTATTTCAGAAAAGAGACAGTGTATCAAACTTTTTTACTGTGAGTTTTTCAGGGTCAATTGTCAGAAACAACCTAAATATATGTCTTCATGATAAGTCTTGCTACACCAATATGTATGGTTTCTATGCGATGAATGATAAATCTCTAATCGATAATCATACGAGTGTTGATCATGTTGATGAAAATTCACTTAGTAATGAACATTATAAGGGAATTATGGGTGGAAGATCAAATGGAGTTTTTAATGGTAAGATATTTGTCAGAAAAAAGGCACAAAAAACAAATGCATTTCAATCTAATAATAATATTATACTTTCGGACAAATCAAAAGTTAACACAAAACCTCAGCTTGAAATCTGGGCTGATGATGTGAAGTGTTCCCACGGATGTACAGTTGGTCAAATGGATGATGATGCAATTTTTTATCTTATGTCCAGAGGTATATCAAGAAAAGATTCAATAAGTCTTCTTCTTTCTGCATTTAGCTCAGAAATAATAGAAAAAATTACAGATGAGAAAATGAAGTCTCTATTTACTGAGTTAATTAAAAAACAACTTGAAAAGTTTAATGATGAGTAACTTTCCAGTATCAGACATCCGAAATGATTTTCCTATCTTAGAAAGAAAAGTTAATAACAATGATTTAGTCTATTTTGATAATGCTGCAACTACACAAAAGCCCAACACTGTAATAGATGCATTGTCTGACTACTACAAAAATATAAACTCAAATATTCACAGAGGTGTGCATCACTTGGCTGAGAAAGCAACTGAAGAGTTTGAGGAAACTAGGGAGATAGCCAGAAGTTTTATTAATGCAAATTCAACAAGTGAAATTATTTTTACAAGAGGTGCAACTGAAGGAATCAATCTTGTTGCTTCATCTTACTGTAAACATTTTCTAAAAAAAGGAGATGAGATTATAATTTCAGAGATGGAACACCATTCCAATATTGTTCCATGGCAAATGATTGCGGAAGAGAAAGAACTTATCATTAGAACAGTAAAAGTTTCCAGTAATGGCGAATTAGATATCAACCAGTTCAAAAATTTAATTAACAACAAAACAAAATTTGTTTCGATAGTTTATATTTCAAATACTCTTGGAACAATAAACCCTGTTAAAGAAATTACAAGAATTTCAAAAGTTGCTGGTGCTGTTGTTATGATAGATGCAGCACAAGCAACCTCTCATAAAAATGTTGATGTTAAATATATCGACTGTGATTTTTTTGTATTTTCAGCTCATAAAATGTATGGCCCTACAGGTGTTGGAATTTTATATGGTAAAGAAGAAATACTTGATAAAATGCCACCTTACATGGGAGGGGGGGAAATGATCAAAGACGTCTCTTTCGATTCAACAACTTATAATGAATTACCTTATAAATTTGAGGCAGGTACACCAAATATTGGGGATGTAGTTGGCTTCAAAAAAGCAATTGAATACATCAAAAAAATAGGTAGAGATAAAATTTATGAATACGAAAATAGTATAAGAGACTACGCTCATGAAAAGCTTGTAAAGATTGATAGAGTAAATCTTGTTGGGACATCTAAAAACAAAATAGGAATTTTTTCCTTCCATGTTGATGGTTTCCATTATTATGATTTAGGTTTATTCCTTGATGCTAAAGGAATAGCTATTAGGACTGGACATCATTGCACCCAACCTCTAATGGAAAAAATGAAATTAGATGGGACGGCAAGAGTATCCTTGGCCATGTACAACACGTATGAAGAAATTGACTACTTTATTGAAGAATTAAACAGAATTATAAACAAGTGATCACAGACAAAATTCAGAGAGAGATAGTTGAAAATTTTGATATCCTTGATGATGATATTGAAATGACACTAAACTACCTCATGGAACTCGGAGAAGGATTAAAACCTCTTGATGATAAATATAGGGTTGAAGAAAATATAATTAAAGGATGTCAATCTAAAGTATGGTTAAAACACTTTTATGATAACGAAAAACTAACTTTTTTTGGTGACAGCAACACAGCAATTACAAAGGGTCTTTTGAGTCTTCTAATCCATATATTTAATAACAGAACACCAAAAGAAATTCTAGAATCAAAACTTTTTTTCATCAATGACACAGGACTTTGCAGATTTATTGGAACTCAAAGGTCAAATGGGTTAGAGGCAATGGAAAATAAGTTTAAATTGATAGCATTAAACAGTATTGAAAATGGATAAAAAGGAAAAAGCTGAGCTTCATGATAAAATCATAAGAGCTATAAAGACAGTTTATGATCCAGAAATCCCTGTCGACGTTTATGAACTAGGGTTAATATATGAGATTGATATTAAAGATAATAAGGATGTTCATGTCCTGATGACACTAACATCCCCATCGTGCCCTGCTGCAGAATCAATACCAAGTGATGTTAAGAATAGAATAGAAATGATCAAAGAAATTAATGACGTAGATGTGGAGATCACATTTGACCCTCCATATACTTCTGATCTAATGTCTGAAGAGGCCAAACTTGAATTAGGATTTATGTAATTTAAAATTTAAATAATAGAAAAATGTACCCTGAAGAATTAACAAGACCTATGGCTGAGGAGTTAACCTCAGTTGGATTTAAAGAAATGAAAGATGCAGATGCTGTAACAAATGAATTAAATGAAGATTCTGGAATAAGTTTAGTTCTGATAAACTCCGTATGCGGCTGTGCAGCAGGTGCTGCAAGACCTGGAGTTAAGCACGCTCTAAAAATATCAAAAAAAAATCCAGACAAATTATTAACTGTATTTGCTGGTGTTGACTTTGAAGCTGTTGAGAAAGTAAGAGAGCTTTGCTTACCATATCCTCCAAGTTCTCCTGCAGTTGCAATTTTTAATAATGGAAGTCTAATTCATTTTGTAGAAAGACACCACATTGAGGGTAGAGATGCAAGTATGATAGCTGACCATCTTAAAAACGTATTCGAAGAATACTGTAGCTAAATATTTGATGCTATATTTGCGGTAAATTAAATTAACAACTATGAATAACATACTATATTTCATACCGAGTGCAGGTATACTGGCACTTCTGTTTGTATACTTAAAAAATAATTGGGTTGCTTCTAAAGAAGTAGGTTCTGAGAAAATGGGTAGGATTGCAAAAAATATTGCTGACGGAGCAATGGCGTTCCTTAGAGCAGAATATAAAATATTATCAGTTTTTGTAATTCTAACAGCTATACTCCTAGGTTTTAAGGGTGTTAGCGAGGGAACAAGCTACTTAGTTGGTGTTTCTTTTGTTGTGGGTGCGTTATGTTCTGGACTGGCTGGTTTTATTGGAATGAAAGTGGCTACAAAGGCAAATGTTAGAACAACCAACGCAGCTCAACACTCTTTGGGCAAGGCACTCGAAATTGCATTTTCAGGTGGAGCAGTTATGGGACTTGGTGTAGTTGGGCTAGGTGTACTTGGACTTGGATCCCTTTTTCTTATTTATCAAGATATATTCGAAGATATAGATACTGTCATAAAAGTAATTTCAGGATTTTCGTTAGGCGCCTCTTCAATAGCTCTATTTGCAAGAGTTGGTGGTGGAATTTATACAAAAGCTGCCGATGTAGGTGCTGATCTTGTTGGTAAAGTTGAAGCTGGCATACCTGAAGATCATCCTCTAAACCCAGCAACCATTGCAGATAACGTTGGAGATAATGTAGGTGATGTGGCCGGTATGGGAGCAGATTTATTTGAGTCGTTTGTAGGCTCAATAATAGGCGCTATGGTTCTTGGTGCAGCATTCGTTGGTTTACAAGAATTTTCTGGTGGTGAGACAAATGCTATCTTACTTCCGCTTTTTATAGCATCTACAGGTATTATAATGTCAATTATTGGAACATTTTTTGTTAGGGTTAAAGAAGGCGGTAGTCCACACGCAGCATTAAACACCGGTGAGTTTGTTTCCGCAGGATTGATGATTGTGGCAACATACTTCCTTATTGATTTCTTCTTACCTGAGTCGTGGAGCTTCAACGGTAAAGAATACTCTTCAATTGGTGTCTTCTACGCAACCATAGCTGGTTTATTAGCTGGTCTAGGTGTAGGCAAAGTCACTGAGTACTACACTGCAACCGGAACTAGTCCTGTAAAGTCTATTGTTAAACAATCTGATACTGGTGCAGCAACAACAATAATTTCTGGGCTTGGGGTTGGTATGATGTCAACAGCCATTCCAATCCTTTTAATATGTGCTGCAATACTTATCTCTTTCAATTTTGCTGGTTTATATGGTATAGCAATAGCAGCTGTTGGAATGTTAGCAAATACTGGAATTCAGCTTGCTGTTGATGCATATGGGCCGATATCGGATAATGCTGGAGGTATCGCTGAGATGGCAGAACTTCCTCCAGAGGTAAGAGAGAGGACAGATAAGCTTGACGCAGTAGGTAACACAACCGCGGCAATAGGTAAAGGGTTCGCGATTGCTTCAGCAGCTCTGACAGCATTAGCACTTTTTGCGGCTTTTATGCAAACAGCTGAGATTACTTCAATAGATATATCTAATCCTACAGTTATGACTGGTTTACTCATAGGAGCGATGCTTCCCTTTGTTTTTTCTGCTCTATCTATGAATGCAGTAGGTAAAGCAGCGATGAGTATGATTGAAGAAGTAAGGAGACAATTTAAAGAGCTTCCAAAATTAAAAGCAGCTTTAAAGGTTATGAGAAAATACGACTCAGACCTTACTAAAGCATCAAAAGCTGACATGAAAATTTTTAATGAAGCCGACGGTGTTGCGGAATATAGTAAATGCGTTGAAATCTCAACACAGGCAGCACTTAGGGAAATGATATTACCCGGTTTAATGGCAATTCTAGTTCCTGTAGCTATTGGATTCGGAGGAGGACCAGAAATGTTAGGAGG
>CETK01074519.1_pt1 | contig 24511 bp, 18 predicted proteins | sample 361431 | NCBI WGS metagenome assembly CETK01 (sample SAMEA2622452, study PRJEB7988) | marine metagenome | biome: marine biome (ENVO:00000447); feature: surface water layer (ENVO:00002042); material: "saline water (ENVO:00002010), including plankton (ENVO:xxxxxxxx)" | depth 5 m | reverse complement strand
GATATTTTAGTCCACTCATTAATGCATCTATTAATGGTTGTTTTATTCTGTCTATTACATCAGTAAACATAGCACCAAAATCTATGCCGCCATCATCAGTTCTAAATCCATCTATATATTTTTTAAGAGACTTGAATGCTCCAACTACTGCTTCTATACCAGTTTTTAACATTGGTAAAAACTTCTTAGCCATTTCTTTACCCATGTCAGCCATGCCTTGTGCACCGCCACTCATGTCATCTGAAGCAAATCCAAATATGCCCATTATTTCTTTCAAGCCGTCTTCTAATGCTTTTGTGATTTCCGGGTCTGCAAATAAACTGTAAAATGCACTACTAAATCCTGATGTTGCCTGTGCAACTATCTTGTTAAAGTTATTTGTGCCTTTTTGTACAGTATCCATATTAAATCCTGTACCAAGCATTTCATTAACTTCCTTCATTTTGGATTCACTTTGTTCGAATTGTGTGATTGCTTGTGCCATTTGTTTTGCACTTTCGTCACCAACCCTAGCCAACATAAAGATCCTGTCTTTTTCTTCTTTGCTTACATTTCCTAAATCCTTAACAAGTCCTTGCACCATTTCATCTGCTTGACTTTGTGTAAGTGTACCTGCTTGTACGGCATCTCTAAATTCGTTCATTGGGCCTGCTAATCTTGGCAATGCTTGAACCATACCAATAGCGGCATCACTCAATCCAATAGCACCCATTGTTGCTTGTTCTGTGAATGCTTCTGCTAATGCTTGTCCACCTTGTCCTCCAAGTGCGGCAAGTCCACTAGCAAATACTTCAACACCAGCAACTAAATCACTTCTTACTGTGTCTCCAAATCTTAGGAAACTTGCAGTAAGCATTCCGTTGTTTGCAATTAATCCATCAACAAATGCCTGTATCTCTTCTGTACTTTCACCAAGTGCAGTAGCATAAGCAGTTTGGAATCTAGTTGTTGTTTGGATTTGTTTGTTTAATCTTCCTTGGTCAACACTACCAACGTTTAATAATCTTTGACGTCTTTGTAGTGATTCACCAAATGTGTTCATGCTGTCTTCAAAACTCATACCAAGTTCTTCTGAAGTATCAGCGGCAAATTTCATTGTGTTTTCAAATCGTTTTAGACCTGCTGTTGCAACAACTCTTGAATTGGCGGCAATAAGTTGTGCGGCTCCTTCAAAGCCTAAACCTAAAGCACCCAGTCTAGCAATACCTTGTGTAGCACTTGTATCCAAGCCACCTAGTGTACTGTTAAAACCTACACCAACTTTGGTCAGTTTGTTAAGTTCGTCTCCAACACCTAATGCCTTAGTGGCTACAAAAGATAAACCACCAGCAACTATACCTGTAAGAGCAGTACCTACACCTAATGCAACATCACCAAGTTTGCCCACAAAACCTAAAAGTTCTTCACCATCTGATTCTAGTTGTCTGCCAAACTTAACAATACCAGCACCAGCCGAGTCTAGGAAACCTCTACCTTTTGCATTGTCGGCTCGTGTTTTGCCCTGTTCTTCTTTTATGGTTTTGCTATTGTCTTTAAAACCTTTTTCGATTGCTTTCTTTTGTTCTTCAGTGGCTTCTAACTGTTCTTCATTTGATTTTTCTTCTTTTTTGTTAGCCTTCTGAGTTGCTTTAAGCATGTCCTCATTTGATTTTTTGAGTTCTGCTAATGCTTTACCACTTACGCCATTAGCCTTTGCAATTTCCGTAAGAATATCCACCATTTGCTTAGAAGTGGATTCACTTGCCCAGTCTGGGAAACTGTAACTTTGTCCTTCAATGTTAAATGAAACTGCCATACCAATATTTATCATAAAGTATTAAAACACGTTTTAATAGGTTTTTTACACAAAAAATTAAAACTAGTTTTAAAGATGATAAATAAATACAGTTTTAATTCATACTAGAAAAATCAGGAGATTAAATGGCAGAGAACATACAAAGTCAAAATCCGTTAAGTGCTTACTTTAGAGCACCTAAACTTTACACCACTATTCCTAGTGGCGGTAGGTTTTATAGCGAAAACGTAATGACTGTTCCAGAGAATGGCGAATTGGCTATTTTCCCAATGACTACAAAAGACGAACTAATGCTTAAAAATCCAGATGCATTGTTAAATGGAGAAGCAGTAGCAAGTTTAATTAAGTCATGTGTACCAGACGTCCTAGACCCTAAAAAAATGTTTAGTGCTGACGTCGATGCATTGTTAATTGCAATCAGAGGTGCAAGTGGAGGAGATGATGTTGAAGTTCAAGCAACATGTCCAGAATGTGAAACAATTACAGATGTAACAATCAGTGTTGAAGCATCATTACAAGGCATGGAAGAACTTGACTCAGAATACGAACTAACATTGACTAATGGTCTTGTTGTAAAAGGTTTACCGTTTACATACTTTAGCACAATTAGAGCAGGTGTTGCCAGTTTCCAAAGCACAAGAAGTATGCAAAGTATTTCAGAAATGACTGACGATATGGAACGTTTAAGTGCGTTCAACGAAAGTTTTGTTAAACTTGCAGATTTAAACTTTGAACTATTAGTGGACAGTATAAAGAGTATAGTTTATCAAAATGAAGAAGGCAAAGATGTTATTATTAACGACAGTCAAATCATTAGAGAGTTTTTAGAGAACACGGATAATACTACAGGAAAAGAAATTGAAACTTTTGTTAATTCTATTAACGACAAAGGAGTTAAAAACGAAGTATTGGTTAAGTGCGAAAATGAAGATTGCCCAGTAGAAGGCGGCAACGAATTTACTGCACCTATCAACTTTGATCCTGTAAATTTTTTCACGGGTTCCTAGGGACAGCCGAGCCTGAAGAAATTTCAGGCTACTTAGGTAAACTCGACAAAGACCAAAAAAGCATTCTTAAGCAAGTAGCAGAGTTGGCTATATTCAGTGAAGGTGCCGTGTCATATACAGAAGCATGGCAACTGTCTCCTATTGAAAGAGAAACACTCATCAAAACTGTGAACCGTTATAATAAATTAAAGAGCGGTGATAAATCAGAAAGTTTATAAAGATAAACTAATACCAAACTGTACATTATCATTAATAGTATCTGCTTTTAAATAAGCAGTTACATTATTAAAAGCATGACTAATAGTTGCTCTAAATACAGTTTCGTTGCTTTTAAATTCACTTTTAAGACCGTTAAATTGTATGTTAGTATTGGATAAAGAGTTAATATTACTAACACCCAAAGATATAAAAGTAGTGCCTTTAGACGTATTAAAACGTGCAGTAAGGTCTGAATAAAGTTCAATATCATTTAAACTAAACTTGTTTATTTCTGCATTAAAGTTACTATTTTGCTCTGTAAAACTGTCTACAGTTGTGTTATACAACGATACACCTGTTTGTAGATACCAATTGTTATTAATAGCAAACAAACGTTCTGCAAACAAATTAATTGTGTCTACATCTAACTTTGCATTACCTGTTCCATAATATTTGCCTGGATTATCAACATACATATCACTTTTCATGTATCCTAATCCAACATGATATTTGTCAATTTGTGTATCAAAAAATACAACTCCGCCACCTTCTGTTTTACCAAACAATAGTCCGTACTCACCAAAGTTTTTACTGTATCCTAAAATGCTGTCATAGTTGTTATCAGCATAAAACACTTTGCTATCATATAATGTGATGTTTTTGATATCATTAAAAAGACTTTTGTTTTCAAAAACTGTTTGGGCATATTGAGTTGGTTTGTTAGCAATTTCATTTGCCATTTGTTCTAACACATTCACAGGATCCATCATTAACCAAAAAGTATTATCACTATCTGTGTCGCTTACTGTTACAGTTGATCCTACAAAATCATACCAATCTTTACCATCTATTTCTACAGGAAATAAACCTGTTAAATGACCACTATCAAAACTTGGAAAGTCATCATACAATTCAAATACGCCATTATTGTTTAATAATACATAACTGTTTACACCTGTTGAAACAATATCCAAATCACCGTCTTTATCAAAATCTACTTTTGTGAGAAAAACTTGTCCATTCCATACTTCAGGATTATGTGGGTTTCCGTCTGCATATTTTGTATTAGGATTTGCAGTAGATGTAATGTCAGTCCAAGTTCTATTAGCACCATTCTTAAAAACTTGTATCATGTTACCAACATAATAATTAGAATCATCACTAGTAGGTGTAACACTCATAACAATGTCTATAAAGCCGTCTCCATCTATATCAAAGGCTTCCATATCTATAGCACCACCTATGGCACCAAAGTAATTCGCAGGTAGAGCCACTACATCATTACGCCAGTCATTGTTACCATTATTATAATATACTGCACCAGCACTATTTGTAGGACCACCAGGTATATTGTTATGCGAATTACCAGCATACTGCCAACCTACTGCAACATCGCCGTATCCGTCATTGTCGAAATCAGCAACTGTGGCTGTGGTTGCCCAAGTAGAGTTTTGATGATTGTAAGTAGGAAAGTTTCTATTTGCAACAAAGTTACCTGTTCCGTCATTTATTAACATGGCCCATGGTTCAAAATTATTTGTGGTATATCCATCTCCCCAATCGGTGCCTGTGTTTCTAGCAAATAAAGGAACAAATATGTCTTGGTCTCCATCGCCATCTGCATCACCATTGGCAACATCATGTGCAAATGGTCCCATGTTTCCACCTACTTCATCATTAAACCAGATACTTGCAGGTAGTGTAGAACTTTTATCTTCCAGTTTGCCGTTGTTACTTAATAGTAATGTGCTACCACCAAAAAAGTCATCTATGCCATCTCCATTTAAGTCAGCAACTAATCCACTTGTAGGTGATGTGTTGTTATTGCAATTTGTACCCATAAAACAAAATGATTCATCTTGTAATGTAAAGTGTCCGTTGCCATCATTAATAAATGTAAAAATTTTACTGTCTGGATTGTATGCTTGTTGGCTAGTGTTATATCCTCCAACAAAAGAAATAACATAAAAGTCCATGTGTTCATCACCATTTAAATCTGCTTCAAACACTCGTGTGGATTGATTGTAAGGACCTTGGTCTTGTATTTCTTGTCCGTTTGCAAAACCTGGATGTGTGCCTAATACATTTATATTAAGAAATCCATAATCTTCAATGTAATATTTTTCTGTTGGTGCAGGTAATCCTGTTGCAGTATAGTCCAACATACTATATGTTACAACTATGTTTTCAGAATAGCCTGATGCATTAGGATTATATTCACTTGTAAAAGTTTCAAAACTGTGACGTTTGTCATTGGATGGACTGTTTTGTGCAGGTGGTGTATATGATTGTTGTTCAGGCAATGGCAAACTGCTACCGCCTCCACTACTTGCACAAGACGTGAGTGCTAATATAACAAGACCTACGAATAGTAGGTCCATTAGTTTGTAAAAATATTTACGAACAGTATTCTTTGACATGTTTGCAATTTCCCCTATAAGTAAAACCAGGACAAGTGCAAGTCTTTTTGTCTAAGTCTATGATGTATTCTTTACCTGTCGAACCTTTTACTTTTATAATGTTACTATCTTGTTCAGTTTGTGGATCAGGACGTTCGCCTATCTTTTTAAACTTACGTCTTGATTTGCTGAATTGAGTGCTTGGAACATTTAACTCCTGTATAGGAGAATCAATGTTTGCCTGAAAGGCGACCAACTTACCTGAGGAATTTACATGATAAACTCCATTGTTTACCTTGTATTTTCCCCAGTCAGTTATTTCTTGGAGTATCTCTATCATCCCCAATCCTTGAAGTTACCATCAGCCTCATTATCATCGAAGCCTTTGTGATATTCTGCAATTTCTTTCGCAGTCATCTCAAATTCTTCAACACGTTTTCCATTGTAGGTACCGTGTGGATAATAGTGAGGATCTTTTCCTCTGCCGTAGTAACTGTCAGCACTACCTCTGTCATAAGGTCCGCCATGAACATAACCAGTGTCGTCCATGCCAGCATCGTATTCAGTTGCATTAGCAGACATTATACAGCCTCCAGCATTGATAATGGAACATTGTAACGTCCTTGCGGAAGTGTTACAATAGCCTTTTTGATATTGATTTTTTCAACAATACCCTTAGTTTTCTTAGTCTTTTGAACTACAAAAACTTCGTCACCAACTGAAATACTAGCCTTAGCCTGTTCAGTTTTAACATTTTGGATATAAGAACCTAAAGTAATTAGGTCTTCGTTTGAGAAGTTGCCATTTCTAATAGCAAGTTTTATTTCATTCAATGTCATCGTTTACTCCTTTTCTTAAACAATACATACTATTATACGTCTTTTAGGAGTAAAGTCAAGTTTTTTACCAAGAAAAATGGTAAAAAATTTATATATTTAAGTGCTTGTTTTATAAGGGTCTTAAGGGAAATGTGCTTATTCTAACACATTATTTAGGTACTTCGTACCTTTTCCAACTGCGTTTTTCGTTCATTTCATTCACTTCATTACTTGTTGGAAACTATTTCTTTTGCTATCATGTATGTTGAGTCATGATTCTCCTTATGCAAGGAGAACAATGAGAAGCCATCATGTGATGCATCGTCATCTCTATCTCGGGTGCTGTTAGGAGCCAGTGAGCATTTTGCCCCTTTACACTACCGTCTCGAATCTCACGGGAGTCTAATATAATTTGAAGAGTTCATTATACTAGACTTGTAGGTTGCTTTTTCCCAGAGCCTACATTCTTTTAATACCATAAAGTTGATTGTATCTTGCCTACCACAATCCAGTTCTGACGCCTACAAGGAGTCTCAAGGATACCGATTCCATCTGCCTCGGTTGGGCGGTGTGGTGCCTATGTTTTGCCTATGTTAGTTTGACTGGGTGTCTAATTTTGCCGTTACCAAAAAATAGTTATCTATCTTGCAACGACTCACGTAATAATTTTGAACCACCTATACGAACGTTGATGATTCCGTTGTAGTAATCGTCCTTAAGAAGCACTTCCCTATCAAATTGTTCCTTTGCTTCTAAGTAACTCATTACACCTCTAGATTCACAGAAGTGTATAATTTCCCTGGTGAATTTTTCTTCTCCGAGTTTTGCAACATCTTCTTGGAGTAGGTCAGAACTTCCCCAATATGTTTTCCAGTCGCTTTCTTTGTGTCCACGTCTTTTGTTTTTTCTTCCTTTGAGAGGTGGTTTTGTTGTTTTGAATTTTGCGAGTTTTTTCCCAATGTACTTTTTGTCATTTGTTGTATTCGTGATGAGGTAAACAAACCCCTCAAACTCTTCGGGTATAGCATCTATCTTTTTTCCTTTATATGTCCAATCTGCACTCATCTACATGTCCAACTGTGGACATATTTATAATTGTTTAAAGGAGTAATGTCCACATCTTTGTTTAATAACTCTCCTAAAGGCAAACTTCCAATTGCTAATCTTTTGTCTCCCCACTTGTAAGGCATTTTGTGTTCTATCTTTTTGTAAAAGTCTAATAACTTAAATTTAAAAACATCTTCGTGTATTTGTTGTTTGAATCTGCCTTCCCCAAAATAAAGATACATATAGTTTGCTAACAAGTTTGTAGGTATAATTTGTTCTGCAGGAATATCAACATCATTGTCTATAAACAGTTCTGTTAGATGTTTACCAACATGTGGATATCCCATATACATTACACCGTATCTTTTTTGTATTGTAAAGAGGTCATAGGCTTCGTCTAACAACGGTTCGCCTTCATCCATACACGTTATATTAATTCTTTTTTCACCTGCGGCTTTTTCCAAATCTTCTTTATGATGTATATGGATATTTAGGTCCCACAGAAGCCGTTGTGTTGAGCCTGTGTATGCACTTTCATAACGTGCAAAGTCTTCGTGTAATTTATTAAGGTCATTACTGCTTTCTATAACTTTTAATTCTACAAGTTGTTCTACAATAGAATTTATTTTGTCATCTACATCTTGTATAGTTTCACCAAAGTTATAAAATTCAGTTCTACTTAATAAGTCATTTTCCTGTTCTTGTAATCTTTCGAAAAATCTTTTGCTGACTGCATTATTATACAGTTTATATGATATTGTAAAATCTTTGTTTTTGCCAAAGTGTAAATCTACAATCATGTTTTAACTTTAAATCTATATACATCTGAATCCTCGTCTAGTATTTCGATATCATTTGAATATGATGTAAAGCCTCCTTCTTTTACTACATACAATACATTATTAACTCTGCCTTGTAGTTCTTCTTTATGTGAAATAAGGAAAACATTTTTATTTGATTCTCGACCCATTTTCTTTAGAACTGCAAGGGCATTTTCAACACCAGTTGTATCCATGCCACTATCTACAAGTTCATCTATGCACATTAAATTCATTGGCTGGTTAAGACTTTCATATATGTCTCTAAATGCCCAACTCATGCCAAGTATTAATCTATTACGTTCACCTCTACTTAAATTATCAAAGTCTAAGTCTCTGCCATACTCTGTAATGTCTACTGACAAGTCACTATTAAATTTAACATCATGTGGTAATCCTAACTTGTCTAAGTAATGACTTAGTCTATAATTTAAGTATTGTAAATTTTGGTCAATAATTTTCTTTCTAATAAAACTGTCTTTGCTAGTTAATAGTTTGTATAAAAACTCTTGATGTTCTTTTAAGTATGTCAAATCATTAATCAAATCATAATTGATTTCTTCCATACCTGTATCTTTTAATTGTTCAACTTGTTCTGTGTACGGATTTTCTTCTTTGACTTTTTCTTCTATTTGTTCTTTTAATGTTGTTACATTATGCATGTGTTGTAATGCATCTTCCATACTGCTATAGAATGTAATAGGAGTTTCAGGCAATTCACCAAACTCTTCTATTTGTTTTTCTAAGTCATCTACTTTTAATGTAATCTCATTCAAGTATGTTTGTTCTTTTTCTAAATCTTCTTTAAGTTCTTTTGTGTATTCTTCATGTGTATCTAAATGGGCAGTATCTTGTCCACATGCAGGACATACACCTTCATCTGCTTTTACAATGTTTGTTTCTAATGTTTTAATCTGCTTTTCACTTCTGCCACTGCTTGTTTTTAACTGACTTAATTCACTTTCCAAACCTTGTATTTTTTGATACTGTTGGTTTATGTCTGTCATTTTTCTATGGTTCTCAAGTTCCATAGTGATGTCTGTTTCTTCTAATGCATCTAAACTGGTTTGTAATTCATTAACTTTTTCTTCTTTGTTTTTGCTCCATGCCTTACCGCGAAGTTCAATTTCAGCAATATTTTTTTCTACTCTATCATTTGCACTTTTAACTGCTTTTATTCTAATCTCTTCTTCTTTAATACTATCCCTGGTGCTTTTTAAAAGTTCTTTTAGTACATCCGCCTTTTGACTAATTTCTGTTATCCCCAACAACTGTTCAATCATGTCTCGTTGGTCATTTGTTTTCATACTTAAGAAAGGTTCTGTGTATGTGTTTAATGCAATCAAATGTTTAAACATGTTATGCGGAAAGCCAATAATTTTTTCAATCTCTTTTTGTGTTTCACGCATGTCGCCTTGTTGTTCATTATCGCCTGGTTCTACACCATCAATGAAAAACTTAAGAACGTTAGGTCGTCTACCTCTTTCAATTCTGTATTCTGTACCATTGATTTCAAAATCAACAGTAGTCATCATTCCTTTGCCGTTTGTTTTGTTTATGAGATTGTCTTTACGAATGTTTGTAAGTGCTTCACCATACAATGCAAAACTTAATGCATTAATTATAGTAGTCTTACCTGTACCATTTCTACTGCCATCTCCACCTAAGTCTAAATTGTGTCCTAATACAAGTGTAAGCGAATCAGTATCAAAACCAACTGCTTGGGTATTGTTACCCACACTCATAAAATTCTTTGCAGTTACATTTTTTATTTTTAACATTATATTACAATGTTCCTATAAATTTCTATCAGTTTATCTTTTTCAACAGTAGGACTTTCTATTGTGTCCAATTGAGATATAACAATTTGGTCGACACTTTCAAATTCAATTTCAGTGCCTTCATAAATTTCTTCTTCTTCCTTAATTGGAATAAGTTGCAGTTCTCTAACATTATATTGTTCAGCAAATGTTTCTCTAATAAAGTTTGCTTCTTCATAACTAATGCCAACATCCAGTTTTATTCTAGCATGTGTACATGAGTCTAAATATTTGCCTGGATCTTCTAACAGTTGTCTCAAACCCATCATTACATATTTGGGACATTTATCCCAATTAACATACAACGGTTCTTCGCCCCATGTTAAAAACATAGCACCTCTTTCATTATCTCCCACGTCTGCGTAATTGTGTGGGAAAGCATTACCTATATAATGTATGTTGCCTTTGTATTGTCTTTTGTGGAAGTGACCACTAAACACATATTCAGGATTTGATAAGTGTTCTGCAGTTATGCCACCATGGTCTGGCATTTCTACCATTGCATTCATTTTAAAATAAGGCAACTCGAAATGACCAAACATATATTTGCAATCTAACTTGTTAAGTTTTTTGTGTTCATCACCTACAAGCCAAGGTATAATAGCAACACCATCTTCACAGAAATGTTCATCTATCATAACAATGTTAGGTAAGTCTCTAGCAAATTCAATACTATTAAGGTCACGTTTTTCTCTGTAATACAAATCGTGATTACCTAAAATCATATAAACCTTTTCAAAAGATTCATTTAGTAATTTTAAGTCTCGTATTGTAGAATTCATAGTTGCAATATTAATACTTGCTCTATGATGATGCCAATCACCTAAAAAGATACATGTCTCACAATCACGTGCCTTGGCTTCTGCTATAAACCATTCCACATAATCATGACAATCTTTTAAATGTTGTCTACTATTTTGTTTTAAGCCGTAATGTATATCGGTGAAACATGCGGCTCGCTCAAAGAGGTTCGCCATAAATTATTCGCTACTTGGTGTTTCAACTTCGTTTTCTGCATTTGCACGAAGTTCACGTAATTCTTCCTCATGTTGAATCTGTCTACCGTAACTTGGCAAGTGACCTTGCTCAATTAAAATATCATCTCTAATTGTTTGATTACGTTTTTCCAAATTCAATACCCTTGTAAAACTGTTATTGACAGTTGCAGTATAATAAGCAAATGGATTATCACTTTTTGCTTCATTAAATTGTAATCCAATTTGTGCTAATTGTACTAATGCTTGTCCACGCATTTCGTCAACATAAGTGTAACCTCTCCAGTTACCTCTTTGACTATAACGTTCAACAAGTTTCATAAACATTTTACCCAACTCATTTGTAATCCTTCCGTGGTCAACTGAAAAATGTCCATTGTGTAGTCCACCTACCCAATGACTTCTAACAACTTCTCTAGGATTGATTCCATTGCTGTCTAAAATATAGTGCTTAAATGGTGGAAAGTTTACTTTTGCTTTTGTGTCTGCAACAGTTTTTGTTGTTTTCTTCCTACCTGGCTCATCTGGAATATGGTCATAAGTCATAACTCTAAATACTAACTCATCTATAGCCATTGTTTTAGGATCAACAGTAAACTCTTTCTGTTTAGGCTTTTTAGTCCAATCGCCTTTTGCAACTGCTTGTTGATATGCTAAGGTGCTTAATTTAGCCGCCTTATTTATTTGTGCTTGTTTGATTGCGGTTTTGTTTATCTTTTTAACTGATTCCACAATAATATCCGGCTCAGAGTATCTATCATCCTGTAAGTAACAGTATGTCATTTTGCTCTGATGGATTTGTTTTAGAATATCTTTATTATTAAGATAATTAACCTTTTTAGGTTGTGTCATTTAATCTCCTCAAAACTATCGTTCGTTTATATTGTTGTATTATACACATATCCTGTATAAAGTCAACTGTAAAATAAAATTCTGGTAACCTTTAATAAAAAATTAAAGTACGTTTTTATTTATCCAGATAAATAGTCTTGTAAACGGAGATTTGATTTAAAATGTCAGAAGAATTTGAACAAGGAACATTAGAAGGAAGTAGTAAAGGACAACCTACAAGAGGTACATATGAAAGTGCTAGGGCTCAAGGTCTGACCACAGATAAAGCCGATACTCTTATAGATACCTATGGTCAGAGCGGTACTAAAACTAACAGTAATGTAAAAAGTGCTGGGCGATCCAATGGTGTTATTCCCAAGATGGACTGGAGAGCAAGGATCAGACCCAAAAAAGGTGGCGAAGATGTTGCTTATGGAATGAGCAAAGAAGATGGTGGCGATGAGTCAAACAGTATTTTAAGACCTCTAAAAGAAAGAGGCGGTATTGTTTTTCCATATACACCAAACATATTCTTACAAGCAAGTGTGGAATACAATGAAGCAACATTTCATGGAACAAACTATCCGTTTTACACATATATTAACAGCAGACCTGCAACAATACCAGTGCAAGGTCAATGGACAGCAAACACAACTGAAGAGGCTCAATACTTATTAGCAGTATTTCATTTCTTAAGAACAGTAACAAAAGGCTTTTACGGAGATAGTGCAGTACAAAACAACAGATTTGGTACTCCTCCTCCAGTAATGATATTTGAATATTTAGGTGAATATGGCTTTAACAAAGTTCCAGTTGTTATTAGAAGTTACAATATGCAACTACCAGACGGTATAGATTACATTCCTGTAACATACAATAACAAAACAACCTTTATGCCATCTGAAACAGATATTATGATTGAGATGGCGCCTCAGTACACATACAAAAAACTTAGAAAAAGATTTGACCTAGGTGCTTTTTCTAGTGGTAAAGATTATACAAAAGGATTTATTTAATGGCAAGTTTCCACAGCAAAGATAGTTTCTTAAGACGTGCTCCAGTGAGAGGACTGTATCTTGATATCAATGAGTTGCCACGTATTCCTAAAAGCCGAGGTGACCAATTATACGAGATAGAAAATCAATATGAAGGTAGACCTGACTTACTTGCAAATGAATTATTTGGCACAGTTAGACTTTGGTGGATATTTGCTTTAAGAAATCCGGATCTTATAATAGATCCTATAGAAGACTTCAAAGCAGGTTTATCAATATTCATACCTAGTGGCGAATCTATACAACGAATAATTGGTTAAAAATGGCAGACGATAACGCAAAAGCAGACGACAAAAGTCAAGAGGTTCCTAAGGTAGAGGACGTTTACCTTAATCGTGTCTTCGGCAATATATTAGACGAAGCAGTCAACACTTCATACAATCTCAAACTTTACATGATTAAAGATAAAACTTCTGATGGCGGTGGTTATATCAATGGTGCCAAAGCGGCAAAACCAATTGAAACAGTTGTTATTGCACAGACAGGTGTAACTGGTGTGCAAATGGATGGACTTACATTAGATTTTGTTAAAGACAAACAAGGACACTTTGCCTATGCCGCCAACTTTACATTAATACAACCAGGTGCGGCAGATTTACTAGACCAAATACAAGCCGCAAAAGTTCACTTAGGCATAGAAGCAGGAATGTATGCCAACGTTCCTATATTTTTAGAAATAAATTTCAAAGGATACGAATCTTCATTAGATGAAGAAGATGGTGGTGGCAGACCCATAACAGTATGTGGGCCATACATTTATAAATTAGAAATTGCAAAAGTCAGTATATCAATTGACGACAGAGGCAGTGAATATGAATTTATGTGTACTGTGGGTAACAGTAGTGCATACATAGATAATCATTTTAGAATACCTATGGATACATCCGTACAAGGTTCTACAATCACAGAAGTATGTAAAGAATTAGAAGATAACATTAATAGATTTAGAGAAGAAAATTTAACAGACAATGCTGTACAAGATGAATTTAGATTAGACATAGACCAATTGGTAGAAGCATTGGGAGACGAAACAATAGTTTATGACAAAGCAAGTAGGAAAGCCGCAGAACAAGTAAACAGGTTAATGAATGCAGAGTCATTGGGTATAACAACTAAAGAAGAATATGAAAAAGCATTAGAAGAAGACCCAGACAGTTTAGATGGTGGTGCTAGTGTAAATGCTGGATTGTTTCAAAACGATAGGATAAATTTTAAAGAAGGAACAGACATTAACAGATTCTTCACAACAATACTTGTGATGAACAAAAAGTTTTTAGAAAGTGTAAGCAGAAAAATAAATTTTGAAGATCCAGATTTTTCTGAAGCGAACTTAGACTTAAAACAAACATACACAAAATGGTATAAAATGGAAGCCGAAATGGAATATCTGGATTATGACACAAATAGAAACAAGTATGCTCAACGTGTTACATTTCAGGCAATGATTTACGATACTGCGAACGAAAATCAAATTGTTTCTGCTAATGAAACTGAATTAGACAAAGAGGCGGTAAACTCCAGAATCAAAGAACTAAACGAAAAGAATTTGCTTAAAGCATATCACTATTTGTACACAGGACTAAATGACCAAATATTAAGTGCAGACATAAAGTTTGATGCTGGACAAGTATTACTTGTTGCTCCTGGTGGCGGAGCAATGGGAGATATGTCCACAAACCCAAACAGTACCAGCCCTTCGGCAGAACAATCCGGAGATGAAAAAGCAAAACAGCAAAAAGCAGAAACAGAAGCGGCACAAAAAGATGTATCTAAAATATCTGAAGCATTAAAAAATGATGAAGGACTTAGACAAAGACTAAAAGACAAAGGTATTGCCACAGATGAAGAACTAAAGAACATGGACACAGATGAAAAATTGCGTGGGGACTTTGCCAAAACAGCAGTATATCTTGCCAACCAAGGTAAAGACCCATTAGGATTTAAAGATGGTTTAGTTGGTAAAGATACTAAAGAGAACTCACCAACAGAGAGTGATAGTGAAAGAAACACCGGAGGAGGTGGTAAAGTTTATCAACCAGAACCAAGTGGATTTTTGTATGCCGCTGATATACTAGATGAAGCAGGTGGCATGGAAAGTGTAATCGGAGACAACCAAGCATTATCTGAACTGAGAAAAACGGCTAACGGTCCCAACAAAGAACCTGACGCAACAGATCCTAAACCAAAAATAGAAAGCAGTAAAAGTATTACAAACGAAGGTTCAGCAACATTTGACGGATCCAGTGCAACATTGTTTGGATATATGTATAATAATGTAAACGATGCCGCTATATTGGTAAACATGAACATAGGGCTGAAAGGAGATCCTTGGTATTTAGGTCTGCCCACAACACTTGAAGATGCAAGAAAAGGAAAGAAAGTAACTTCATCTAAAGATAAAGCGACACAGTCCAAACCTGAAGGGTTGATTTACGATTTTGATGATAACTACTTTTTGTTCACCATGCAAACTCCAAGAGTTAGAGACCCAGATGTTGATGACGAAGATAACAACACGGGTTATATGGATAAGCAAGGAACATCTTATTTTATCAGTGGTGTATATATGATAACAAAAGTTAGTGCAGTATTTAACGGAGGAATGTTTTCCTGTGATGTATCTTCAGTGAAACAAACATCATTAAGTCTAGCAAAATTTGATATGACAAGAGACATGAACGATACCACTGAAAAAGAAGCCAGAGATGCTGATAAAAAGGCGGCAGAGGAAGCCAAAAATACAGAAAAGGATAATAAGACACCAACAGAAGGCACCGAAGTAGCAACTGAAGATAAAAACATACCAGAAGGAACAACTACAGAAACTGTAACAAATCCAGACGGTTCAACAACTACAACTACTACAACAAGACAACGTAATTACATTGGACGTCAAATAGGGAATAACCCAGTAAGACCTACACAAGGAGAACCAGTGGCAGGTGAACCAGAGGATGACTTCTAATGGCATATAAACCTAACGAATTTAGAAAAAGTAAACGTAACCCACGTGATAAAATGCGTGAAGGTGCAGACCTTGACTTTGGTGTTTACATGGGCGAAGTTATTGTAAGACCTAAAGATGCAACACACAGCGGACGTATTACTGTTTATGTTCCTATGTTAAGTAAAGACAGAAATGACCCTGCAGGATATTTCCATTGTTATTGGAGTTCACCTTTTGCAGGCACAACTCCTTCAGCAAAAATAGGCGAGAATATAGCAGACTATCAAGACACAATGAAAACATATGGCATGTGGATGGTTCCACCTGATCCTGGTAACTTTGTATTGATGTGTTTTGCAGATGGCAAAAAGAAAATGCCAGTCATTATAGGTTGTATGTTTCCGGATCAAATGCAATACATGGTTCCGGGTAATGCCGCAGGTCCAACATATGGTGCAAATATGAATTTGCCTGTAGCAGAAAAAAACAAACTTGATGAAGATTTAGACCATGGTAACAAAGCACAACGACCATTAAACAACATAATTACAGAATCAATTTTAAATCAAGGATTAATCAAAGACCCAATTAGAGGTATTACAACTGCAAGTGCAAGAAGAGAAAGTCCTTCACAAGTGTTTGGTATATTAACTCCAGGACCTGATAATAGAAATTTAAAAACAGGAAAAAACGACGGAACAAATAGAAGAGGTGGTCATTCATTTGTAATGGACGACCATATGGATCAACGTCATATAAGATTGCGTACAGCATTAGGCAATCAAATATTAATGGACGATACAAATGGTCTTATATATGTTATCAATAGAGATGGTACTGCTTGGGTAGAATTAGATGAAGCAGGAAGTATTAATGTTTACAGTAATGAAAATTTAAACATAAGAGCAAAGCAAGATATAAACATTAGAGCAGATAACAATCTAAATTTAGAAGGCGGTGTTAATGTAAACATAAGTGCTGGTGTGTTAGAATCAGGGGAAGGACCTGATGGCTCCAGTGGACCATACGGTGATGTAAAAATACAATCTGGTAATAGTATTGAAAATTATACCATTAATAGATTTAAAGTTTTTACAAAAGACGAAGGCTCAGCAATAGAACATACGTCGGCAGGACAAATAAGAAACTTTTCACAATCTCAAATGCATATCCTTTCACAGGAAGAAATTTTTATGTCCACAAATGCAGACATGCATGTTAAAAGTGGCGGCACAATGAATCAACAAGCAGGTGGAAGAAATAATATTATAGGATCAACTGTTCATTTAAATGATGGTGGAAGTGCTTCACAGGCAGAACAGGCTACAGAAGTAGAAAGAATAGCACCAACAATTCACACAGATGTAAATGACCAAAATCCAGAATTTGAATACGAAGAAGGTAATGTATCAGAAGATACAAATCCATTACCAACGGACGGTGAAAGACCGCCACCAGATCCAGATACATCTAACATAGCATCTATTTTACCAATAGTTACAACCGTTGAACCTTGGATAGGACATGGTAGTGGTCCTGCAGGAGACCCGCAAACGGTAACAAAAGATGGCAGAGCAAGTGAAAATAATCCCACTAATGCTATTAATCCAAATGATACATCACCAGCAAACTATACTGCAGATAATGGACAATTACAAGTAGGCACAGGATACGATGGTGTTGCTGGAGATGACATCAAAGCGGCAGGAGGAAAACCAGGACCTGGTAGTATTGCAGATTATACTCCAACAGATTTAAAATCCACAATGTCTGATCCAAGTGGTTTAGGTGATTCTTTTTACAAATCAGATTCTGCTAGTGTAGGAGCAGGTGTTATAGGCTCAGCAGTTAGTAATACAGCGATGCCTGTAGAATTAGACAACGGCAGAAAACTTTTAGGAAAAGGACACATACTATCTCCAGAAGAAGTAACTTCAGGTGTAACAGCATTTGGTGGTGGTAATATTTTAAATCCTAAATCAGGTGGACTTTTACCTGGAACAAATGTTAGTATAAACGATGCAACCAGTTTAGTTAAAGGTGGCATAACACAAGATTTAGCAAATGCAGGATTATCAAGAATTATGGGTTCCAAAGGATCTTATCAAACAGGCACAGGATACATTATACATAACTTGGGAATGAATATGGCAACAGGTGTTGCAACCAAACTTGCAAAAAACACATTGGGCAATACTGCTAAATGGGTAGCATTAAGTTTAAGTGGTGCTCAAGGTGGTATGAGTAAAAATCAATACTTGGCAACAGTTATGTTTGCAGAAAGTATGGGAGAAGCAAATTGGATGACCAGTAGTGTAAAAAGTGCTATATTAAATGGCGACTATATAAGAGTGCCAATTGAAATGATGAACTACTCAAGCAACAAACAAGGATACAAACAGAATCTTGCAAACAGAAGAGTTTATGAAAGCACACTTTGGGGAATGCCTGACACTTATAATCCTAATCACACAGAAGGCAGTGGAACAGGTTGGGGAAACAAGGCGGCTCAAATACAATTAGACAATTATGAATTAACTAAAAAGTATGGTAAGTCATCACCTTCCTTCTTCCCAAGAAACGAAGATGCAAGAATTCCTTTAAGTAAAATTGACCTTGCTGACAGAAATGATAAGGCAAAGTTCTATGATCCAAATGATGTAACGTTGAAAAACTTTGGTCAGCCTGGACCAATGTTACCGATGTTCAATATATTTAATATCTAATCTTTTTTCTGAGACTCTAGTAATTTAATTTCATTTTGCAAATCTGAAATTTTTACCCATGCTCGATATTTTCCATCTTGCTCATCTTTGATGTTTCTTTCAAGCAATTTAATATGGTCTCTAAGTTGATTGCACTCATTGTTCTTTTCAATAAGCATAAGTCTTATTTGCTCTTCTGCTGTATTGTTAAGTGTGAGTATATCTTTGTTTTTAATCTCTATCGTTGTCATTAAACACTCGTTCCTTTATTAAGTTTACTATGTCCATTGATAATAGCACTTCATTGTGCGATAAGTCAACCGTTATATTTTCCTTATTCACAAATCCCACAGGAACTTTAGTTTGTGTTTCAATTGTAAGCAGTCCATCATTAGGAGAACTTCCTAGTCCAGCGAGTGCATTACCACTACCTGTTCCTGCTGTTATAATATTAGTTATCGGAATTTCACTATAAGTATCCGCAATGGCTGTCAAAAAAGCACTTCCTGGAGTCATTGTTGCAAAAAGTTTACTTTGTCTAAAAACTAACGATAGCCATTTTGCAGTTCTACTACCTGCCCACGGTGAACTTAATGCAAATAAATGTTGAACATTGTCATAATATGATAGTAGTCGTGCAGATAGCACACAGCCGTAACTATGTGCAATTATAGAAAAAGGTTCATTATCTAAATTTTGGTCTATAATAAATTTGAATCTTTTTAAAATTTCGTCTGGATCTTCTTGAACGTCATATTCCAAACTTAAAAGATTATGTTCTGGTAAAAATATTTCTAAAAAATTAAAACTTAATTTACTTTGACCACTGCCATGAATAAAGACAACATTAGTTTGGTTCGCCATCCCTTATTAACTGCTCCATAAGGTCAAACTCACGTGGGATTTTATTTTTTTGGCCCACCATATTAACCATTTCAAAAAGTACATATTTCTTAGTGTGGTAATCAAATATGCCGAGTGAATGAATTCTGTTGCCGTTTTTGTGCAACATTTTACGAAATCTAGGTCCATACCCACTAGATTCTACATAATTATTGTCATAGATTTTTTTGTTGACTTTGTATGCTAAATCAACTATCTTGTCGAAACGTTCTAATACGTTTTTCATTAGCCATCCTTTGTTAAGGTTCAAAAAATAACGATAATGATTATCGTCTCCAATGTTACTTATAAAATGTTATTTGGAATGTGCTTAAAAATGGTGTATTAAAACTAGTTTTAATGGTATCAGATAAATATTGGTATGGCAAACATTTACAAAGGCTTTAGTACAGTAAACAAGATTAGGGCACCTTATACCTTAACGGATGCCGAACTTGTAAAAACTGATTTACTGAATGAACTCAATACTAGACAAGGTGAACGTGTTATGCGTCCAAAGTTTGGTACAAGAATTTTTGACATACTTATGAATCCACTAGATGAATATGTTGTCAATGAAGTTGAGGAAGATGTAATCAGAATTGTCAACAAAGACCCTAGAGTTGAACTACAAACAGTAAAGACAGATGTTTTGGATCACACAATAAGGTGTGCAGTACAACTTAGAATTTTGCCAAGATTAGGTAATGACGAGTTATATGTAGAATATGCTCGACAAGACGTAGAGTTATAATATGGCAGTTAATAGTAGACAAAACAATTTATTTGCGGCAGAGGATTGGGACGTAGCCTATCAGGCATATACGCAAGTAGATTTACAAGCATACGACTTCGATACAATTCGAAGTGCTATGGTCGAATATATAAAAACAAATTTCCCTGAAAACTTCAACGACTATATTGAAAGTTCAGAATTTATTGCTATTATAGAATTGTTAGCATATCTTGGACAAAGTATTGCTTTCAGAATGGATATCAATACTAGGGAAAACTTTTTAGAAACTGCAGAAAGAAGAGATTCAGTATTTAAACTTGCAAGAATGTTAGGATACAATCCTAAAAGAAATATTCCAGCAAGTGGATTAATGAAGGTTGTGAGTATATCAACTACAGAACCTTTATCAGACAGCCTAGGCAATCAACTCAATAACAGAACAATCACATGGAACGATGCAAACAATCCAGACAGTTATGAGCAGTTCATCACAGTAATGAATAGTGCCTTTGGTCAAGTAAACAGATTTAGTAAGCCTGTTAAGACAGGAACATTGGGTGGTATTGTAACAGACTTATACGAAATAAATACCCCAACAAATGCTCCGTTAGTATTCAGTTTTGACTCAACCATAAACGGACAAAAAAGACAATTTGAATTTGTTAATTCTGATTTCACAGATAACAAATTCTTTTTTGAAAAACATCCAGACCCTGTAAACAACTTTGGAATGATTTATAGAAATGACGGACTAGGTCTGTCAAGCAAAAACAATGGTTTCTTTATGTTGTTTAAACAAGGAAAACTAGAACAAAGAGATTTTGATTTTAGTGTGCCTGTAGAAAATAGAACAGAAGAAATTGGAGTATCAGGTATAAATGAAACAGACGTATGGTTGCAACAATTAAACAGTTTGAAAACAGTCGTAAACAAATGGACAAGAATACCAAATACAGTTGGACAAACATTACAATATAATGTACAGGCAAAAAATACTCCATTGTTATATGCAATATCTAATTTAGGTACAGGTGGTATAAAATTAGAATTTGCTGATGGTAACTTTGCTAACGTTCCAGTAGGCGATTATAGAGTATATTTCAGAAAGAGTGACAATGAAAGATTTACAATGTCACCTGACGATGTTGGAACCACATCTACTAGAATACCTTACATAAATGCTAAGGGAGTAAGATATGTTTTAACTGTTACTTCGCAATTACAAAATACAGTTAATAACAGTTTGCCTGAAGAAACAGTAGCAGGTATTAAAGAACGAGCACCACAATCATACTATGCACAAGATAGAATGATTACAAACCAAGATTATCAAACATTGCCTTTAGCAAAGAATACTAATATTGCTAAACTTAAAGTTACTAATAGAACACATGCAGGGCATAGTAGATATATTGATATCACAGACCCAACAAGCACATTCCAAACAACAGATGTAATTGCTGAGGATGGTGCATTATATTTAGACAACGTATTTACTAGCAGTAATTTTGTTATTGATGTAAACAATACTGCTACAGAACAAATTGATAGAACAGTACAACTCATACTTAAAAATTTAAAACTAAACGATTTTATTTACAGTACGTTTAGAGATAGTTGGCTGTTAAGACAACCTAATAAATTTAATTTAGAAAACTACAATATAGTATGGCACACATTGCCAAGAACCACATCTAGTGTTACAGGATATATGACTGAAACATTTACACAGAATGGAACTATTGCTGACCTTAATGTTGCAGATCCTAATTTGCAACTTATACAACCAGGTCATCTTATTAAATTTGTTAATCCACAAAACAAAGCAGAATTTATTTGGGCAAAGATTAAAGTTATACTTGATAATGGTAGACGTGGTGGAAACTTAACCACGGTGACAGGACCTATCACATTAAGTGAAGCAATACCTGAAAATTGGGAAGGTGTTGAATTAATTACAACTTTAAGAAAAACATTCTTTGACAGTGAAAAAACTGCACTCAGAAATGCATTAGAAACTAAAAAGACTTTTGGACTAGGGTATAACCCAAGCAACAACTATTACTATATAATTCAAAATAGTAATCTTAATGCAGGCACAGATTTTGATATTGGTAACGGAGAAGATACATCAGGTAATGGAAGAGATAAAAGTTGGTTATTAAAGTTTCAATACGAAAGCATTGACACACTAAGTTATAGATATAATGTAACAACAAGAGGAACAGAGTATGTATTTGAAAGTTTCGAAGATGTAAGATTCTATGATGTGTCATCGAACAGAATTGTTGATAGTGGAACAGGTTTAGCAAAGTTTGATACAATTGAATTAACAACACTAAACAATAAACCTATATTAGAAGAAAATTTTGAATGGATAGATTCTAATGCTACTCCAGACTTTATAGGTGATAAATGGTTCTCAGTAGAACTTGGTCAGACATTTGACCAAATACCATTAAGAAGCAGAGACACAAACTTCGATGATGTTGAAGTAAAACTACAAAGTAACTTTGGTTTATTCAGAGAAGGTGATAGAACTAGTAATGCTTTTGTAAACGATGTTGTAATTGAATTAGGAACAACATTTGATACTAGTGATGTTTCCAACACTAACGTAGTCATTGCAAACAATTCAGGAGTTATCAGTCAGTTACCTGGTAACATTAATATAGATTTCAGTAATACAACATTTGGATATAATATTGTATCTGCAACTGGTAATGGTAATGTTGCATTCAAATACAATGCAGTTTCTTACGATACTGGAAACGTAGGATACGGACAACACATAAGTTTAGCAAATGCAAACGTATCAACGCAAACAGGTAATTTGGTTATTGCAAATTATAATACTAAAAATCATTATGCTATAGATAGAACAGGTTTAACCAGTAAAGATAGACTTACTGTAACCTACCTTAATGAAAAAAGTAGATTAGAAAAACCAATTAAATGGAGTGCTGTTGGTAACTTTGTTTCTTCTGATGGATACACAGATCCTAGAAAAGTTTTAGTAACACCTCAAAACAGCACAGGTGATGATAGTCCTGATAATCCTATTCAGTTTAAAGACTTTGTTAATCAAAGAAATATTATTTTATATGAAGATTTTGAAAGTTTCGACGGTTATACATATAGCAAACCAGTTAAAGCAGGAATATTAGATTTAAGAAGAGAAGATGGTGTTAATTTTAACGGAACATCATTTAGTAAAATAGCAGGTAACTCAACAGGAGAGGCAAGTACAGATACAGGTACTGTATATGAAGTAGCAGATTATGATTATTTCTTAGTTAAAAAAGAAAGCATAATAGATACTTTTGATAATACAAACGGAAAGTTACATAATAAAAAAGTTTATGCACAAGACACTAATAAAGTATATTTGATGACTTATAGTAGCACAAACTTAAATGTTGTAAAACATTATGAAAGTTCTAGACACAGAGCAAAAAAAGGAAGAAGTTTTACACAGAATACTCAATCATCTGCACAAGATGGTGTAATTTTTAAATGGCAACATGTTGCAGATAATAGCATGAGAATTGATCCAAGTATTAGTAATGTACATGAGTTCTTTATTTTAACAGAAACATATTATGATAAAATACAATCATACTTGAATGTTCCAGGAACAACCTTCCCCATAGCACCAAGTAGTTCAGAATTAGAAACAGAATTTGAAAACTTGCAAGAATTCAAATCTGCAAGTGACCAACTCTTATTTAAGAGTGGTAAGTTTAAATTATTATTTGGTAATGATGCACAACAAAGTCTACAAGCAAGATTTAAAGTTGTTAGATTACCTGGTACAAGTATCAGCGATAACGAAATTAAAACAAAAGTTATAGCGGCAATCAATCGATATTTTGAAATAGATAATTGGGATTTTGGTGATACTTTTTACTTTACAGAATTAAGCAGTTACATACATCAACAAGTAGGTAATACTATCGGAAGTATTGTAATTGTACCTAAAAACAGTCAGGGTGTATTTGGAGATTTATTCCAGGTCAAGTGTAGTTCAGAAGAATTATTCTTAAGCACCGCAACAGTTTTAGATGTAGATGTTGTTGATAAACTAACATCAGATAATTTAAGACCTGCACCTGCAACACAAAGTAACTTCTCAACATATGAAAATAGTTTAGAAGAAATTGGCCCATATGCAATAGATGGTTTTTATCCTCTTTACAGCACGGCTGAAGCGGCTAACTTTGTAGGTGATGGCACAAACGAAACATTTAAGTTTTTTGGAAAAACATTTTATATGCCTAAAGGCGTAACACAGTTTAAAGGAAATTATGTAACCAATCAAGCCACAACTACAACTTACACAGGTACCACTGCAACAAATGATAGTGTTGGAAGTTCAGCATCATCAACAGGTGGTTCAACAGGATCAGGTGGATCTGGATCTGGTGGATCAGGCGGTGGAGGTTCCGGTGGCGGTGG
>CETK01025281.1_pt1 | contig 24740 bp, 45 predicted proteins | sample 361431 | NCBI WGS metagenome assembly CETK01 (sample SAMEA2622452, study PRJEB7988) | marine metagenome | biome: marine biome (ENVO:00000447); feature: surface water layer (ENVO:00002042); material: "saline water (ENVO:00002010), including plankton (ENVO:xxxxxxxx)" | depth 5 m | reverse complement strand
GCAAGATTCTCTAGTAAAGGTCTGATAAAGTCGTCTAGTTTTTCAATAACTGCTTTTGCTTCGTTTGTTGAACTTGATATTGATACATCAACTTTCTTAAGTTCGTCTCCGTCTAAAGCAGTAAATCCAAAATCGTTGTATTCTATTTCTGCACTCATACTATTATTTATAGTAATGGATTGCGTGAACCTACAGCTTCTCCTATAGAATTGAACCCGTCTTTCTTGAGTAGTTTGACTAGACCTCTGTTAATCTCATTGATATTTTGTGGGCCGTCAAATATCATTGTGGTAATCATGTGAAGTAAACTTGCACCTGATGTAATCTTTTCGTAAGCGTCTTTTGCACTAAAGATTCCGCCCACTCCAATGATAGTCACTTTACCTTTAGTTCGTCTGTATACATGTCGAATAACATCTGTAGATATTCTTGATAGAGGTTGCCCACTCATTGCACCCTTACCAGCTGGAAGTCTACCGTCTACTGTAGGATATTCTTCGGGTCTATGTTCAGTATTGAATTGTGGTTTTGCAAGGTTAGTGCAAACAAATCCGTCTATACCATGTTCCATACTTGTATCTACAATAGTATTGATTTCGTCTATCGTCATGTCGGCTGCAAGTTTTATATAAATTGGTTTATCACTGATAGGTCTAATCTCTTCATTGACTGCACAAAGTAATTCACATAGATTGTCTTTGTCTACAAACGGTTCACCCTCTTGAGTATTAGGACAACTGATATTGATATCGTAATAGTCTCCTACATCTTTGAATGCTTTCATTGTCTTGAGGTAATCACTGATAGAATCTTCTAATATAAACTCGGGTGTTAAGTTAGAGTTGGCTGCATTGATACCGACCTTAAGTCTTCCAAAGTCAAAGTCTTTTAGTCGTGAAGATATCTTTTCTGCACCTTCGTTATTCAGACCATACCATACAACAATAGCTTTAGACTTAATCATTCTGAATAATCTCTTGCCTGGGTTGCCTGGGCAAACTTCTCCAGTGAACGAACCAAGTTCTGCAAGACCAAATCCCATTGAAGGATATATCTTTCCTAACTCTCCGTCCTTATCGAATCCTGCTGATAAACCTACGGGGTTCCTATACTGGATACCGTCAACCTCTATGTTTAGACTCTTATGATTGTAGTCCATGAGTAAACTTGTTAATCCTCTAGTGATAGGATTACTGCCCAAGAATACACCTACTCTCTTCAAAGAGTAATGAGCTTGTTCGGGTTCCATAAGGAATATAAGAGGTCTCATTAAACGATACCCCGCCCACATGATTTTATTTCTTATACCAATAATTGTGCTGTGCATTATAATCTCCGTTTATATTTGCATATTAGTATAATTTATTTAGGGATTCTAAACAGTGAACTTATGGAATATATTAATTATCTTTATTGAATTTAAGGAAATCTTTTTCTAGTTCCAGTAGTGTCTGTTTATCATTCTGAACTTCTATATAGTTTGCATGTGCAGACACAGTCATGTCTGTAATTTCTATATTTGGATTTGCAATCAACCATGAAACTAATTCTGCTACTTCTCCATGAGATAAACTTGGTAAGTCGTCATTGTTCAAAAGACCTAGATTCAAAGTTGTCATTTTGTATTGTCTGTCAGAATTATAAGTTAGATTATTTGCAAGGTGATTAAGTGCAGCTTTTTCAGCTGCATAAACATGACCTTTAGATATGTTTGGTTGAGCTGCTCGAGAACTGAAATTAATTAGATATTTACTTCGGTCTTCTTTCCATGCTTGGTGTGTGATATCTAAAATCCTAGTTTGTTCAAAACCTTTGTGTGCAAAGTTAATTAGAACATCTACATGATTAGAATTATTAGAATCAAATCCCCACCAGTTAGTTCCGTTCATTGTAAGGTCTTCAACTCTTGGAGTAGATACCTTTATATCTTGTTCTTCTAGTTTATCTTTGATTACTCTTGCAAGACCACTAGTTCCTGTTATTGCCACCTTCATAATATTTCCTCACTATATCGAAAGACGGTTTACCAAATAACGAACCGTCTACACTACATTTATTACACGGAGATAAACTTCTATCTCCTTTCATTAATTTTTTACGAATCTTTGTCATAGGTTTACTGAACCAAACTTCATGTAGAGACATTGTCAAAAGATTACCCACGACATGTTCTCTTCCCCAATCGTTAGAACAGAATAAGACATCACCATTCCAATCTACAAACATTTTATAAAAAGGATAATGACATGGTTTACCTTGAAGTGATTTGATATCACTTTCTTCAACACCGACCCAGTCTATCACTCCACTTCTATTGTTAAGTATTAATCCATGTTTCTCAAAGTCACCCCAGTGCATTCTAAATTTATATCTGTCTTCTCTAGTTTCTTTCAACATAGATTCGAAGTGTTCTATTTGTTCTATCCCGTCATAAAGATTTATGTAAAGTAAATCAAGACCAGCTCTATACAAATCATTGATATATTTTTCTGTTAGTCTATCACCATTTGTATTACATTCTAATGTTGCAGTAGGTAAATAAAATCTAAACTCCTTCACTATCTCTATGAAGTTTGGATTGAGAAGGTTCTCTCCAAATCCACTGAAAGATATTTTACCATTATATTGATTATCTGCTAACTCTTCTGCAATGGTTTGAGCACCCTTAACTGTAAGGTGGAGATTCCTGTTGGGAAATACTGTTGGGTCATGTCTTGGACAAAAGACACATGACCTGTTGCACAGCTCAGTAGTATTAATTTCAACCGTAAGAATTGAGTCAAGGGGTTGAGTAAAATTTTTATCATTCCAGTGTTTCTTTTCCTGTTCTCTTCTATGCTCTAGAAAATCAAACTGGTCTACAGCATTTATAGGAATGTTCCTAGACATGTTCGACCATGAGATGTCTCTCTGTGTCTCCCTGTTCATGAACATAATTAAATTTTATTTCTTCACCAATTTCAAATGGTGACCTATCACTTTGTATTAGAGTATAAGCATTATCCGTATCTCTATCAATAACAGTAGACCTAGGGTCTCCACCCAATGCAGAAAAGAATACAGGATACTCTGTCGAGTCTTCTAAATTGAATCTTGAAAAGATAAGCTTATCGTCTTCGAGGACGACATAGAGTTTATCGTCCCAACGAAAACCGACTTTGTTGACATAGTCCCATGGGATATCAAACCTTTGTAAGTCGGTTCTGTTTTTGTGTAGTTCTACAGAATCGTATAACTTTGATTGTTGTGAAACTTTGTGAGGAAGAACTTCACCATTAATTGAAGTATCCACCGTCTCTAACATTGGTGTCAGTTTCTTCAGCATTGTCTTCCTCATCTGTTTGTGCAGAAACAAACTCCCCACTATCCTGTAAGTCTTGAATAAAAGCTTCTGTTTGATTTATAAAAGAATCAATCATTTCAGTTTTAGTATCTTTGATATTTACATCGAACCCTAATGCTTTTGCTTCTGCTTTGATTTTAGTTTTTGTAAAACTTTCTAATTCTGTTCTTGTTGGAATAGTGACTTCTTCATATTCTTCTGTCTCTTCGACTTCTGCAATATTATCTTCTTCAACCATTCTAACCTTTGGTGCTTGAATCGGTTCTAGTTCTTCTTGCATTGTTTCAGACACACTCTTCTCGGTGTTCATCTTAAGGTTAGGTGCATTACCACCACCTAGTATAGGTTGTGTTGTATGAGACTGTGGAATCGTTGCACCGTCTTTTGCAATTGTAGTTTTTGCTTGTGGCTCTGGTTGGAATGGAACATTCTCATTTGCCTTTGCAACTTCTTCTACAGTAGAATCAAAGTCTTCTGTTCCCTTTGCGTCTTCGGGAACTTCTAGTTCGATTGTCTGTTGTGCGTCTTCCCATTCTTTGAAAGACTTTTTAGTTGCCTCAACCTTTGCCTCGAACTTATCTTGGTCTGTAGGTTCGGGATTCAATGCTCTTGCAGTTTCAAATGCACGACTCACTTTACTTTGTGTATCGCTTGCATATCTTTCTTGAATGATACTGTTGACCTCTGCAAGTTCTTCGGGTGATAGATTCTCTTGAGGTTGTCCTTCTTGTAATCCAACTACACCGTCTTGATTCAAGTCTAAACTAATACCATGTGATTTTAGAACTGCTTCCATTTGTGCAAGTCTATCTTCTACAGACTTTCTTAACTGTCTTTCAGCGTCTCTACTCTCTATAAGTTTTTGTTCTTTGTCTGCAAGTTCTTTTTGTTTTGCAAGAACATGTTCTTCTTGTAGTTGAGTCATTCTCCTTTGAGCATTCTGAACCTGTGTTTGATATTCAGCTAGTCCTTCTGTAAGTTCATTTCTGATTACAACATACGCGTCTAGGTCTTCAACCTTGGTTGGACTTTCTAAAGATTGTTTAGTTAGGTTCTGAATAAACAGAGCAGTATTCGGTGATATCGATACTTTGTAGTTTGAGATTCTTTCTTGTATTCTCTCTAACTCTGTCTTCTCGGGTGGAGTAGCACTATCTTGTGCAAATTCACTTTTAATTTCTTCTGCCATATTTAAGCTCCATGGAGTCCAACTCGACTAGAAAGTTTACACACTGGAAAGTTAATGTTCCCTTTCCTTATTTTATGTATAGTCTCTGTGGACATATAATATTTAGTTAAATGTGATATTCGGAAAGGCTTTTTCTGCAAGACTTTTAGTCACATTTGGAAACGGCCATACTCCGTCTTTCACTAGTTCCATTAGTTCAGCTTCCTTTTGTGGAATGCCTTCTAACAATTCAATCCACATAGTCTCTCTACGAGTTTGTGGAACTTCTTCTGTCACAAAGTATTTGAACATTTTATGTTCGAACCTTAATGATGTTTCTGCAAGGTCTGAAGCTGGTGCGTCATTCCTATTGAAAGGGGTTGGCCCTTCGGGTAATGTCGAATTGATATTACTATCAAACACCCAACGAAGGATTGGTAATACTGCACCGTTCCTATCATTGAATACTGTTAGACCGTGTATTGCTTTTGCTTCGTCTTCCTGTGCAACTATATCTGCTTGACAAAGAATCTCATACACATCTGCATTGTTAGTGAGAGTTTGTCTCTCCGTAATCAATTCCATTTTTGGTTTATTAGGAGAACCCTTTGGTCTCCCTCTTCCTCTTTTCTTTTCGCTCATAATGCAAAATCCTCTACATGATTTAATAACTCTTTTAATCTATGAGTTCTTAAGTAATCAAATACTTTACCTCTTACTGGTTTAGTATTATTATACTCGGTTATAATGCTATCACTTACCCCTTGAGGTATGAAATCAAAATCGATTAATGTTTGATTTCGTAGATAGTTCCTATAGTATTTATCGTCAGCTTGAATCGTGATTCTCATATACTTATCAAGTATAGGTTTCCTCAAAGGTGTTTGTCTTATACCTTCGTCCAAACAATTATCATTTGATAGAATGTTTGGGATACCGTCTGACTTATCCCCCTTGAGTATATGTTCTTTTAAAAACTCTTGTGGGTCTTCGGGTTCTATAAACTTGTTTAGATTAGGTGACCACTGTGTCACATTATCATATCTCTGCAACTGTTGAAAGTCTTTATCACCACTTACAATTAATGTAGGTTTACCTGTATCTAATATATATGCATGTTGTGTAAGGACTGCAATGATATCGTCTGCCTCACAGTTCTCAACATACATGTATCTGTATGGAAAGTTCTCTTTGATTTCCATTTTAACTTTGTGTAATGTATCAAAGATTAATCCCCAATCTTTATCGTCTTTCTCTCTTGCTTTCTTTCTGTTTGCTTTGTATAGTGGGAAGTATCCTCTTCTCCATGGATTGGCTGCGTCTGTGCATAACACAATCTCACCATACTCTTCGGAATATCTTTTCTGATAATTCCTCACTGAATTCAGAATCATGTGTCTTAACATATCTTCTGAAATATCACCATTAGTTATTTTCAACTGAGCCATCAAACCAGCAATTATGGTTTGAGTAAAATCTATTAAAATCATTTAATCACTTTTATCAATAATGTATTCTTTGTAGGTAAATCGTTTCCTTCTTTTTCTTTTGAACGAGGTATCTCTTCCATAAACTTTGAAGCAATAATATTACCACCTACTACTAGTCTATCAAGCAAAGTCAAATCTGTCAAGGTCTTTTCTACGCATAACTCATATCCAGTGATACGAGAACCTCTTGCAGATAAATGACCTTCGAACTTTGTTAGTTTCTTACTTGATATGTTATAGGTAAATAACATTTTTGCTCTAGGTATTTCTGTTGGGTCAATAGATTTATACTTTTCCCACTCGGGAAGATACGAAATCTTTTTGACAATTTGTGCTGGGGTTTTGATTCTGACTTTACGAACTGGTTTATATTCGTCTATGTATTTTTCTATGTCTGATTCAAAAGACTCTAACTTGTTAATAATATATTTCTTTTGTCTTGCAGTAAGAAAGTTATATGCTTCTTCTAACTGTTCACAACCTTCTTCATTCTTAATTTCATATGCAGTCTCATGTGTAAAACCTTTCATGTATTGAACTACACGACTACTGTAATCTAGTTGTCGAAGATACTTATACATGGAGAAAGAAGTTTTCTTTTTATCCATGAGGTTATCTATTTGAAGCTCGACATTCTGCAAGGCGTCGATTGCCTTGTTCCTCATTCGGTCTTGTATACTAATCGTCTGCTTCGTCATGTTTATTAGTCAATAAGAACTTCCTACTGGGATTAATCATTAGGTTAGCTCTGTTCATAAAATCTCTGTTTGCCAAAAATGGAATCTTTCCTCTTTGGTCTAAACTTACTTCTTGCTCATATATAGTATTTAAGAAGTTTAACTCACACTTGACTATAGGTCTTTCCTCTGCTGGTTTGATAAGTTTCATCATTCTTACGAGAGGTTTCTTATGGGTCTTACCATTTCTCTTGTAAACCACAACCTTGTCTTTGACCTCGTAGGAGTCCGCGTGAAGGGCACATGCGTTTGCACTGTTCCCAGTGTCCAACTTAACTGTCATCGTCTCACCATCGACTTCTATGGACTCTAGAACGCCACATTCAGTTGCCTTCTTCCTCCATATCTCTCTGTCGTGATAATCTTCGACTATAGTTTCACATACTTCTTCACCTAATGCATCGGATATTCCTTGTGTGCCTGGCGAGTGATTTACTTCTAAAATATATGGGTCTCCTGTCTCCCTGTTCTTTGCTGGGATAAAGTCAACACCAACCCATTGACCATTGACAGCTTTTGCAGCTCTCAAACATGTTTCTTTTTCTAGGTCTGTTAGTTTTATCTCTTCGGCTTCTGCACCTTGAGATATATTGGAACGAAAGTCATCAATAATTTTTTTCCTCTTCATTGCACCAATGACTCTCTTATTGTTTATCATTACACGGACATCATAATCCATGTCGATATATTCTTGTAGTAATATATCACATGTTGGGTCAATCTTGTAGACTAGACTAACCGTTGATTGTAGAGACCTTTCAGTTTCTACAAGTAAAACTCCAACACCCTTTGCACCTTGTAGAGTTTTGAGAACCATAGGGAACTCATTGTCTAATCTTTCTGCAGCGATATCTACAGTCTCGGGGTCTTCGTTTGGAACTAATACTGTTCGAGGTTGGTTCATACCAATCTCTTGTAATCTCAAATATGTTCTGAACTTATCTGCACATACTTCGATACACTCCCTAGAGTTTACAACTGGGAATCCATATCGTTCTATTTGTGAGATTAAATCTAGGTAAGAATCTTTTGCAGTGACAGCTCCACGAACCATAACAATTGTATCACCGTCCATTTCAAAACCTTTCTCATCGTCTTGGTTATGGATTGTAATGACACCATTGTCGTCTCGTTCTAGATATGCACCGTTTACTTTTACAGAATAAACTTTACACCCAGCTTCCTTTGCAAGGTTGTAGAGTTTACTTGAAGTAGAAGAAGGTTTCTTGACAACAGGTTTATCAGAATTCTTTTTTGCTTTCTTGACCATGCGTCTTTCAGCTATCACCACTAGGCGATATGGTTTCTTGTTATCGACTTCCTCTCGGATAACCTCTGAAAACGAACGCATTCTTTTATCCCTCATTTAACGGATTGATATTACCTGCGACTGATATTCTTTCTTTACCTTCTTCATAATGTGGATAGACAAAATGTCTCAACCAAGAAGGAAAGATTATCAAGTCACCAACTTCTGGCCAAAGATAATACTTCGACCAATTTAAAAACTGTTCCTCACCATAATGTAATTCTAATATACCAGCAAGTTCTTTATCACCAGCATTGTCGAATTTATTATTTATGGTCTCTGCCCTTGTTAAATCATTTTTTATATACAAAACAAATGACAACATACCACTATGGGCGTGCATGGGATTGACTTCCATTTCTTTTTGTATGTTGACCCACAACCCATCTATCTGTAATGGTTGAGGTTGCATACCTGCTTCATGAGAAAATGTTTGTGCATGACGAAGTATATGGTTCTTACATGCTTCGGAAGCTTTATCTTCTACAGTGTATTGTTCATAGATACGACCAGCGAGATTACCTGCGTAGTCTCTGTCTTCTTCACCTCGAACTGAATCTATATGACTTGATAGTTCTTCAATATACTTTGGGTCAATCTTTGTCAAATGGATTAGTGGCCCGAAGGGTGAAAAGGTTCTTATCTGTTCTTGCATATCTCTACGAAATGTTCTGCGTCTACTAGGACAAGAGGTTTCTGTCTGTTTCTTTTTATAACCACTACTGGTTCATATCCTTTACAGTTTTGTTCTGCTTGTGCATAGGCTTCCCATACATTTACTTTTTCTTGATTCTTACATTCTACACTATAAGGAAAGATTTGTCTAGATTGTTTTCCTAGTATTATATCTTCACCTTGAGAACCCATAGGTCTTGACTCGATATCTTCTTGGTCAAGTCCTAATGACTCAACAAGTAAGTTTGCAAACCACTGTTGTAGTTTACGACCTTTTGCTTTTGCTGAACTTGTTTTCATAATCTATCATACTTCTATTGCAAAGATTTTACTTTTGTCAACCTCTACTTGTTCTAAATCAAAATTTATTGATACTCCACAACCACAACTGGATTGTTCCTTTGGATTGATAAACTTAAATACTTCATTCAATCCTTCCTTTCTCCAGTCTAGTGTCATACCATTTATATAAGGAACACTTATCTTATCTATAACAAATTGTAGTTTACCAAAATCTACAACAATATCTTCGGGTGCTTTTTCTTTTACTGAATCAAAGATATACTCAAATCCAGCACACCCACCACCAGTGATACCAAGACGAATATAATTAAATCCGTCTCGTTCTTTTGCTTCTAATAGTTTGACTATTGCTTCGTCTGTTAGTTCTAAAATATTTCCCACACAACTATTTATTACCTGTGGATTTTTGATTCAGAGTTTTCAAATAAATCTTTGTCGTCACCTTTGATTCTACATAACTGATATGGTATCTCTATGTCTTGGTCTTCGGGAACATAGAGGTGATTGATTTGTGATTGATTGCATGTATTCACAGCGTCATAGATAGTCTCGACTATCGGTTCACCATGAACATTAAATGAAGTGTTGAATAGAATCGGAACTCCTGTCTCTTCATAAAACAAATTAATTAGGTCGTAGTAGTTCTTATTCTGTTCTCTGTTGACCGTTTGTATACGACATGTCCCGTCACTATGGACTAACGCAGGAATCTCCTCATACGCCTTGTCAGTGACTTGTAAGGCAAATGACATATACGGACTAGAAGGGAGTTGACACAAGTCAACATACTCATGTGCATACTCTTCTAATATGGTGCAGGCAAAAGGTCTATAGTGTTCTCTCTTCTTGACTTCGTTGACAATATCTTTTGCATTGTATATCCTTGGGTCAAAAAGAATAGAACGATTACCTAATGCACGAGGGCCCCATTCAGATTCGTTCTGATAGATTGCAACTATTTGTTTACGGTCAATGATTAAATCTTTGACAACTACTTCGGGGTCTCTATGTATCTGTGTTATCATCATGTTCTAAAAGCTTTGCAAGATTAATTGCACCTCCGATTGCAGTGCCACCGTCATGTGCAACGGGGTCAACAAAAAATTGGTGGTCGGGAAACTCTCGTAGATACTTTGCATTGTTTGTGCAGTTCAAAGAGAACCCACCACTTAATATAATATTCTTGCAATCGGGATTCTTGTCGATTGCCTTTTGTATAATTTTACAACTGTAGTTAAATGAATCCTGTTGTAAGAGATTACAGATTGCATTCATACTAAAGTAATGCATACCTTCGTCATACTCTTTCCAGTCTACATAAGACGCTGCACCCATAACCTTACCACTTGCACGACCCAACTTATCAAATCCAAATGCATAAGATAAATTAGAGAAGTTCATTCCACAACTAGGGAAACTAGAGAACACAATCTCTGCACCAGTTTCTTCTTCTGTTGTAATATGTGAAGGTGCAATGATACTTTGTTCTTGTTCTACACCGAATGCATTCTTATGAAAGTCTACAAGTCTTCGGTGGTTGGATAGTCTTTGCCATTGTAGTTTAGGAATCTCGTTAGGTTCCATGAAGTAAATAGATTCAACCTCTTGATAGTCTGGCCAATCAAACTGAAATCTTTTTGCTCCACCACCGTCCCAAACGATAGCGATAGCTGACTCTTCATTGTTCCAAGGACTTAAGTAATAACCACACTCTGCATGATACATGTGGTGTTCGAATCGATAATGGAAGTTATCAAACCCTAGTTCTAATTGGTCTGCGACTGCACTTGCAAATACATCGTCAGTCTGTTGACCCATGGACGGGTCTATATCACCGTCTTCGTTAAGAGATTCGGGGTGAGGAGTTCGAAGGTTGTCACCAAACTTATCTATAAGTTTAAGTTGTCTCTTCATATTAAATTGTTCTGCAGCGACAAAGTCTCTTGTCTCTCTCATTCTATTACGGTCTCTTAACATGTGACCATTGTCTAGATACCATTCGAAATGTCTACGGTCAAAAGAACAATGCACCATATGGTCGGGAGTCTCTACTTTCTTAAGAGGGATACAGGATAGGTCATGCATGTTTCCTTTCGGTGACCAATACTTTACTCTACGAAATCTTTCTTCTTCGTATAGGAAATCAACCTTCTTGGTTTCAGTATCGTATTGTGCGATTGACGCTTCGTGGCTTGAATTGTATCCAATAATTTTCATAACAATAATTTAATTTATTCTTCGTTTATCTTATATGCTTTCATTAACTGCATATGTGTGATAAGTTTACGGTCTAACAAATCTTCTATGATATCTGCTCTTCCGTTCTTTGCACCACTCTGATAAGAGAAGTAAACACATGCAATGGTATATATTGCAAGGACAGTGTATAGTTCTAAACTTTCCATAATATTATTTATACTCCCGTATAATCGTCTTCGTCCCAAATAGTTCTACGAACAAAGGGGTTTCTTATACTCCATTTGTTATACCATAGTGCATACCATATTCCACCAAGGACTGTCACCCAAATGACTCCACTAAAGAACCATTTCAATAACCAACCTAGGAGAGTCCATGGTAGTAAGTATATATCTACAATTGTTTCTATCATGATAATCTGTCCTCCACAAGGGATAATATTTTTTCTTTGGAATACCAAAGACTACTGAATACTTCTGTAGTTTCGTTATCCCACTCTACTATATATCGTTTGTATCCGAATATCCTTTCACTGAATACACGGACTTCACCGTAATTTGCTTCTAATAATCTCATATAAAATTAATATTAATGTTAACTCTCAAGTTGGTATCAGTCTGACCCACACTTGCGTGAAACTCGTTGCCGTCAAAAATGTATAAAGTATTTGCAACCGAGCTTGCCATCTGTCCATTCTTAAACTTTGTATAACCATTACAGGTATTGACACAGTATATACCTACTTGGTGAGGATACATGAAGTCTTGGTGAAACTCTGATTGAACCTGTTCTGACTGTCGAGTATAACAATTTACCTTGATACGAATGAGTTCATTGACACCTAACCTTGATACAATAGGGATACCAATAGTATTAAATAGGTGAGGGTCACATAGACCACTGTCTGTTTGCCAGATAGTATTTCCGAAACTAAACCCATTATCGCCTGGACTAGACAAACCGTCACGGTAATAATAAGGCATTTCCATAGAGTCGGAGCCCATTAGAATAGACTGGACACGGTCAAAAATATTTTCGGGTAGGAAATTATCGAATCGTTCAAGCATAAAAGTCCGCTAGGTTTCTCAATAAAAATAATAAACCGACTCCATTTAATAATACCAATGCACGGTCTTTCCATAATATACTCACTACTAACCATAGTGAGACACCAATTACAGACGCCCATAGGTCATATAAAACGAATCCTTCCACACCTCTTAAGGACATAGCTGCTAATATAAAGACACTTGCAATCCACTTTACATACCAATCAGGTGTATATTTGGGAGTTGCAGACTTGAATATTCTCTTACTATTCTCTAATTCTTTCTTGGTAAATTGATTTTTTGTCATATTGAATACCATTATATCATACTATGTGGGTGTGCGAAAGGGGGTTTTACCTATAGCTATATAGTTTTTCCCAAAAAAAATTTTCTGATAGACAAATAAAAAACGGTCACAGGCTTTCATGGGGTGGCGTTGAGGCGGTCTGAAATTTTCGTAGGAGTCCCATATGACTGTTTTCTGTAAGGCTATTCTGTGTAATTATGTGGCGCTTCTACTATTATAACATTTTTTGCAGCCATTGTCAAGGCCTCTGATATGCCGTAGTAGCAGGGCTTTCAGAGGTGGCAGCCATAACATGCGTGGCGATATATTGTGTTTCGCCGACACAAAAAAGAATATATGTGGAGAATCTATCTCATCTTCTCCCGTCCAATCTCGGTTTGGAGACCCTATACTCTTAACTCAAAGCAATCCACGGACATATAGTATAGTCAATTCCGTAGTTATACACCTATTATACCACTAGTGAAAGACTTTTGCAAGGCCATTCACTACAATAAAATTAATATTCAGCTTACCTATTATCTCTATACCTAGTCGTTGGTATACAGAGTCACACATAAGCGCCCATGATTCATTCATACGGTCACTGTTATCCATAGCGAGTTGCATTTCCTTACTATTAAGAGGGATAACTATATCATTCTCACTAGAGGAATCAACCTTGGAACATATTAAACCGTTAACTATTTCTTTCATTTATACTATATGCTAACAGGTATAGAGAGAAAAGTCAAGGCCCCAGGCCGAATAAAGGCCATATATTCCGCCCCCTCGGAAAGGCCCGTATATAGGGGGCCTCCGAGACGCCTTGACTCCCCGCCAAATATGTGGTTAATATCCCCGAAGCCGAACGGCTAAAAGCAAAAAAATCACACTTTCACCATAATCACCTTTGAGTATTATTTTTATTCACTACATATAAGACACATATAATAAATATTCATTATGGATTTCCTACCCTTTGAAATAAATTTAAGTCCCCTAGATATCACGAAATATGGGCCTGTTTGGGAGATTCCTCACTATCTTACGGACAAAGAACTCGAAATACAGACTGAAATTGCAGATAGACATTCTCCGATAGACCTTGAAATATACCCTAATAAGACTATACAGAAGTCTCCAAGTAAGAAATCATTAGACATATATGAACATTATCGTAATGGTAATATACCGAATTATGTGAGAGAGTTATTCCCATTAGCTGATTATAGCTGTTTGAATAAGGTTATTGCACCCGATAAGTATAACTCCGATATGAACATATACGAAAACACATGTCCTGTGGAAAGAGTCCAAGGTAATCCTAAAGGTATGAAGTATTATCCACCTCACCCTGATGGTGGTAAACTGATTACTGTATTAAATCCGCTGTGTCCCGTGAAGTCTGTTCCTACGACCTTTAATGGTTATCGTGCAGAACATGAACCTGTGGATTTGGGTTGGGAAGTCAATAAAGCTTATATGTTTGTTCCTTCTTATAATTATTCATATCATAGTTATATTGGGGATAATGTGACTGACCGCTGGGTGACCAACTATAATATTATGGGAACTATTAAGAAACAACCCGATATGGAAGTATGGAGAAATGTCCCCGAATGGACTTCTGAAAAGGTTGTGAATAAGAATTGGTATTATAGTCCTAAAGATTCTCGTGAGTAGTCCGCGAGTCTCGTAGGGTATATGTAGAATCGGGCGTTGTTAAACAGACCCCGACAATGATAGTATGACCTGTGTATATCAATAGCCATGGAATATCTTGGTTTGTCTGTAGGATTTGGATATACTTCGTGTTCTAGGTCACTCGTAAATATATGTAAATCTCCGACCTCGTTTTGTATGTTCCCTATATCCTCATACCAAGTTTCTGTATAATCACCACCAAGAAAGATATTACAATTATAAAAGAGTTCTGCTCTACTGGGATTACCATGTGCATGTATCTGTAAACCTTTATCTGTCTCTAGTTCATTACACCAACATTGCATAAGAAGATAATCAGACTTGAATTCTTTTAATTTAGATAGTCTTTGTGGTATATTAAGAGTTTGTATATCGGGGTGATATAACCAGTTGTATAGTGTAAAGGACGAGGTAAGACCTGTATATCCACTTCCGTTATATTCGTCTGTGGGTATTAGGTCTTTATCTCGTTGTATGATATCACAAATAAATGAACATTCATCTTCTGTGAAGAATCCTGTATATTTGTTGTGATACTTACTTATTCCCTCGATATCCATAATCGGTAATAATCGTCCTGTAGATAGTCAGACTCGTCACCAATTACAGTAAAGAATGAAGATTGTCTATTGAGGTCACGATATTCATGGTCATATTCTAGATATTTAGAATCAGAATCACCACCGATTCCTCTCCAACCATAAGCACATTCTCCATTATTGAAATATGGACGAATTACAGTTTCCCATGATTGATTTAATTCTTCGTTTGATTCTTTATCACCAAGATAATATATTCCATTTGCACCTTTTGGTGATTCTAACCTGTATAATGAATCCTCTATTTCTACTTCAATCGCTTGTTGTAGTCCTGTTGGTGTAGGGTCATAATCTTCTTTGACCGTATCTGTATTGAGTAATTTATATAATTCTTTGTAAGAACTTGCAGTTGCAGCGAAGTAATATGGACTATATTCTGTTGAATCGTCCCACCAGTTGATAAATTGTTGTATTGGTATAAGATTCTCTGTTGTGATTCTCACTCTATCGTCATCACAAATAGGTTTAGGTGGATTATTGGTGCAACCTCTTTCGGGTATATTCTCTAGGGACAATATAGAGACCACATCTTTGACTCGGGTATGTCCTTGTAATACTACAACCTTATGTTCCCCGTCTACGGTCTCTCCAGCCGTCCTGTATAGGTTTAATATATTCCAAAACCCGTCTCCTTCGTCTTTGAAGTTGATTATTTTTGCTGGTTTGTAGAATAAGTCTTCTTCATAGTTGGTCATAACATATAAATCATGTAGATTTACACCATCATGACTTTCCCACATTCTTTGTCGTGACATAGAGTCGGTCAAGATATTAACATCATTAACTGACATTCCACCGTCACCACAATATACAAAATAAGTTGTCACTGCACTCATATTTTCTCCATAATGTTTATTCTATTATTTAGTGTCCTTTAAAACATTCTTACAATGTGGACACTTTAATGGGATATCCAATAATTTAGTAATTGCAACATGTTTATCCCAATCCTCTCTTTCTTTTTGAGGTGTGTTGAACATTTCACTGGGTAATGGAAACCCTATATGTTTTACGCTTCTTTGTTCGGATTCCATAATGTAAGATTTTTGGTTTTCAATCTATTCATAACAATAGTATATCTATTTTGTTCTGCCTTCCACTCCTTTAACCACAAATGTCCATCTCTCTCTGCATCTATAAAGATTGCATTAGTAAATGCAATTGGTAATAATACACATATATGTATAACAATACTTACAATAGTATTATATCCAAACCACCCTAGATAGTTTGCAGCCAGAAATCCAAAGAACACACTCCATACAGTAAACAATACCATCATAAAGTATGTTTGTAGACTAGGGTCTGCAATATATTTTAAAGGATTGTATCTCACATCCATAATTCGTCTCCAGCCATACACAAGTTTCATTACGACTCTTCTGAATAGACTTGGCTTTTTTACATTTGGTTTCATCATATCATTCTCCTGTGTGATGTCGTATATATTCTCTCAATACATGAAGTCCATAGGACAACCATGTGATAACAACTATACTCCAAAATAACACTTCCATGTTATAAGTTCCTTACATTACCTCGTAATGCAAAATAAAGACCACCGACATATAAACTAACATGTAGATAATCTTTGTAAATTACATCCCATAAACTCGCGGGACTTAATATCCATATTACACCTGTTGCAATACAAGTCATGGTAATACCACTAAATCGAGTTATCAAATCTCCCATGGAGTATATAACTTCTTTTGCAAATGGTGTTGTGATTCTTGTTAGGAAAAAATGTCTATTGTGCCATGGTATCAGTGAAAATAATCCACCGACCATGAGTCCAATAGCTGCACCTATCTCACCCCATGTGACAAACCACCACACAATATAGGGTAAACCCCATGCTTCTGCCACTGCACCTGTGACAGGAAGTTTACTCAACCCCTGTTGTAGGAACATTGCAGATAGTGGTATTCTTAAAAAGAATGTTGCAATATTGGCTGGTGCTTTGAAGTCACTCATTTTCCTATATCCTTGATATTGTTTTTACCTATCACTTGATATGCACCTTTGTTGTAAGCTGGTGCAATAGTATATTGTGAGGATATTTTTAGTTTCTCTTGTTCCCATTCGAGGTTCTTCTGACCTCCACCACCACCTTGGAGTAGTAGAGAAGGTATCTTTTCTGTTTCAGATACCTCTTTGATTACACGGTCAAAGATTTTCTGTTGTTGCAGAATCATTTCTTGATACTTTTGTCTCTTTGACTTCTTGGAAAAGGCCCTTGTCTTTCTCCTCTTACCATGTGGCCCATAACGGATAGAGGAACTTAAGTTTAAATATCCCATGGTTCCCATTATACATGAAAACCATGGGTATTGTCAAGTGGTATTATGAATTAATACCCGCAGCTTTGATTACTTTTGGTAATCTGCCACATTTCATTAATTTATGTGTTTTGTCTGCGAATGTCTTTAGATACTCGGCAGACAATGATACTATTCTACGCATTCTTATCTCCTCGTTGTTGTGTGACCATCCGTGACTGACCTTCGGTTTCCCTACTCGTTCTTGTCACATAAATGTCACATTAGTATATAGGTCTATTGCCAGTCTTTTGAGACCATTAATACTGCATCAGACCCATCTCTATAAAAGTTTCTCACATATGAATGTCTAACGAATCCCTGTCGTAGTGCCATTTTTATACTGGGTTCGTTATCTACTTTAACTTCACACCATACATTTCCAAACTCTGCACCAAACTTCATTATTTCATTTCCTAATCCCTGTCCATGGTAATCAGAATGTAAAACAGTTTCGTGTATATGATGTCTGTCTAGAATCTTGTTTATGATTGTGTATCCTACAATCTCGCCGTCTAAATCAGCGAGATACACACCTTCTAATATCTCTCCGTCTTCTTCTGTGTATCCAGCATATTGATTCAACCAACTCCATTTCGACCTTACAGGTAAACCTAAATCAGCATTCTCCTCTATAGATTGAAGAATACCTATATCGTTGGGTGTGGCTTGTTTTATATGTAGTCTATCCATCCTGTATACAAATATTTGTTATCTTTGAGTGGTGGATTACCTCTATGAAAATGTGTGAATCCAGCAGGCCACAATATAAAGTCACCCTGTGTAGGTTTAACTCTCTGTGACTGATATAAGAATTCTAGTTCTCCACCTTCTTCTACATCATTTAGGAACAATCCCCATGCAAGTAATGTGTTTTTAGATTCAATTGTATGTTGGTGTTCCATATGCCAGACATGATATCCTTCTGTTGGTTTAGTCTTTTGCATTTTTGCACCACCAAGTCCAACATAATTATAATTATTCTCTATAGGATACTTCTTGAAGAACTCGGGTATGATTTCTTCATTGATTACACCTGTAATATGTTGTGTATTTGGTAATGCAGAACCACTCAATTCTACTATCCCTATTGCATTGTCTTTGATATCCAGTGTAGAAGAGTTTCTATCATGAGTAAGACCGATTCTCTCACATTGGTCGAATGTTTCTATACAATCATTACAGAATCTTTGGTCAAAGAATCCTCTGAATAATAAAATGTGTTCACCTAAATCTTTTATTTCTTTCATTATATAATATTCGATATTGCAAATGCAAGTATGAACAACACACCAAAAAATGCAGTGAGTAATCCTATTGCAGTCACAAGAAGTTGTATTGGTGTCGGGTCATATTCTTCTTTTGCACCCAAACCAAATAACAACTTCAATATAATTCTCATTCTTTTGGATTAAACACGACATTGCATAGACCGAGTTTATTCCGTCTTACAATTTCGTTCTTAACCTTTTGTTTTAATTTTGGTCGTTGTCCTTCTTTGTTGTAAGCTTCTATCAGTGTATCTATTGATTGACATTTCATATATTCATGTTCAATAGTCACTTTTTTAGTTTGTCTATCAACTCTGACTTGACTCTTCCCGAACTTCACTGGCATTGTCCACTATCTCCTGTAAATCTGATGGCAACTCAAAATAGAGTTGTAAATAAAATCTTGTTCCTTTTTGTATAGGTTGGAAACTTGTCCATAAATTATGGTGAAAGTTATGACCTATCACTGTTCCTTGTCTCGTTTGGATTGTATGATTATTAACAACATAATCACCCCCAACGAAATCGTCATTGAGAAAAACAATAACAGTTCCACTATCACCTTTTTCTATCTCCTCACTTGCATTACTCCAAGGAACAAAATCACCTTCACTGATTTGATAAAATTGACCTTGGGTGACATTTCCAAAATAAACACCTTTTGGTAATGCAAAATCTATCTTTTGCACTATGTCGTCTAATACTTTTGTCTTATTGAGAACTGCCCATTGACAGTCGGGTCTATTCTCTACTCTCCATACACCACCATTTCTGATTGTCTCGTCTTTTGGTAGTTCAATACCGTCAACTATTGTAGTTTCTACAAGTGGTATACTTTGGAAATCGACAATTAGTTCTTCACATAATTCACGATTTATAATCTCGTCAAATATCAATATCTGATTTGTATTTAGTTGGTATTTGTCTATTTGACCGTAATCTTTAGTTATGTCCATTTATATGCCCCTGTGGAAAGAAGAAGTTTACAAAACTATATCTCCAGTTGTCCTTGTAATCATTGTAATCCTCAATATATGCACCATGCATTTTAGAACCACCGAATAAAACACAACGGTTGAATTTTGAAGGTATGATATGGTCTATATCCATAATCTCTTCGACTGGTTGTATTAGTCCTTCTCCTTCATTGTTTTGCAACCATGTAGGTTTATATACAGCTGTCCCGCCATTCTCAAACTCGTCTAGATAAACTAACATATTGACAACACTCTCTTCCTGTGGGTCTTTAAAGTTTCCGTCTACATGTGGAAAATGTTGCATTGTCTTATCGTAATCTTTTATTGTCTTAAAACAGTTTACCTCTATCAAATCTTGCCAACGATATTCACCTCTATGAAATCCATATTGTCTCAAGAGTTCTGTAATTCTAACTTGTTGGTTTATCCATAATCTTGTTGGGTGTCCTACAGTATCAACTATTCTACAATCAAGATAGTCTATTCCATTTGGCGATTGTCTTTCCTCATTATATTTCCATAGTGGATATTGTCTTTCTGATATATGTTTTTTGACCTCATGTGGATTCTCAAAATAATTCTCTATGTAAATTACCTCATGTTCTCTGTCATAACTGATATCCCAGTCTGCACTTTGTCTGTATAATGTATCTATTGAATAATACTCACTCATTGAATAAAACCTCGTATGAAAAATTGTCTCCGTCATCTATATCATTTAACGGTTCGTTGTGGTGAAGATTAAATGATATTGCAACCCTATTGTAATCGTCTTGCACATTATGTGGTTCGTCAATACTGTGTAGTAGATAGGACGGCCACAACATAACCTCACCCTCTGTTGGTTGTATAGAAATTTCCATGTGTGAACCCTGTGTCCCTGTTATGAATGCATTAGGCATAGGTGACGGTATGGTATCCGAAGGACTAGAATGTGAAAATACATTTTGATTTGGACTATAAAACTTTATAGGTTGGTCTGCACCTTGAACTCTAGGATAGTATGTTCCACTCAATGTAGTTTTTACATGATTGTGTGCATGGTGGACTATACCTTCTTCATATTTACTGACCCATGAGAACAAATGTATATCTTTTCTATTGAGATATGATATGTCTCTTCCAAATTGGTCTTTTACAAATTGCACATATGTATCTTTTATAATATTTGCAAAGTCTCTATACCATGGTAAAGACTTCATTCTAATTCTATTATCTTGAAAGAAATAGTTTGTATAGTTTCTCTTTGGATTTGGGTCTAGTTCTCTACACTCTTTAAGTAATTCTTCACATGAATCTGCAATATGTCCGTGGTCATATGCAAAAGTTCCTCTCAAAATTGGAGTGGGGAATATATCCCATATTTGTTGTTGTCCTAGTGGTCTAAAGTCACTAGGTTTTTCAATCTTTGGTGGTCTCATTCTTTTTCACTGCAGCTCCAACCCCAGGCTCACCTTTGATTGTCACATTTCTATAATATATTATTACTTCACCCATTTGTTTGATATATCGTTTGAGTTCTTGCATATCCTCTGCCATGACTTTGTAGTCACCGATAGTAGTTGCAACAAACAATATCTCACCATTGTTTTGTTTTTTCATTTCATCTATGAACTGGTCAAGATATGTATATCCCTCTGGCCAATCGGGATTCTCTCTTTCTGATAGTTCACATGTTTTTGGTCTTTTGAATTGTTCCACACCTTCTTCATTGAATTTAGGTGGGTCGTATTGTATAGTTCTCTTACAAGGATTTACTATTTTTGCTTCTGATACAACGAACCACTTTGGTGCTGTCAATTGCACTGGTCTTGGTAAATCGGGTTGCATTATCTCTATCTCTATTGGTGTAGATACTATTTCAACCTTCTTGTTTGGAAGAAGGGAACAACCACTAATTATCGTTGTTATTAGGATTGGTAAGATTATATAATTCTTTAGTGTCATCTTCTATTCCCTCCATTACTAATTCACTTGCATTATTCATTCTAGTTTCTATCATGCCAGGCTTCTTTAGTGCAAGTAAATCTAAATTGTGCCTTGAAAAGATTGCAAGATATTCAGCTTTCTCTGCTTCTATCTCTGCATTTCTTTTACTCATATTCATAAGAGATTTACCTTGTATCTCGTATGACTCTCTTAAGGTTTCTATAGCTCTAGTTTGTTCCGCCAGAGCATTCTCTAGTTTTATATTGTTCTCTGTCAATGTCTGATTCTGATTATACAGATACCAAGAACCTAACCCTAGAACAAGTATCAATGTAATTAACATTTGTTGCATTATTCATCGTCTCCATAGTCATAGTCTTCGATTATATAGTTCAGACCAGCTGCACTTCTATATTCGACTATCTTTCCATCTTCGTCCTTGAACTTAAGATGTTTTTCTTTTTGGACTAATATTTTTTTGGTGATATATGACCTATCGTCTGCGTCACCCCATTCTTTATTGAAAGATACAGTGACCTTATATCGTGTTAAAAAGAAGGATTGAATCCAAGTCCAAATCTTTTTAATTATTTCCCAAACTTTTATAAAGAAATTCTTCATATCCTTATTTAGTGTATAACGAAACCCCTCTCCATCCAATACTCTTCAGCAGTGTCGAGGGGTCTCTAGTCTAGAATCTTCCTACTCACAGTCGTTATCTGTTATTGCAGCCCGTCTACGGGAGAGGGTCACGAACCCTCGGTCTTCTAGTCGTTCTTTCTTAACTCTTTAAGTTTATTAATTGTTTCTTTTGCACTCGTATGTATTATTCCGATACCACCAGCAGCTTCCCATGCTTCAATGTTCTTTGGTCTATCGTCAATCAAGACATTACCTTCCATTGCATATGCAGCTTTCTGACTTCCAGTAAATGTGCAGTTCACAACAACATTAGGGTCAACATATCTTTTTATCCACTGGTTTTTGTCATAGACAACTAAATCTCTGTTTACTACACCAGCTGCAGTCAATATCTCCCATGGAACATTAGTGTGTTTGATATATGCAAGTAAGTCATACATGTCAACCATAGGTGGTAAGTTTGCAAATAGTCTTTTGTTTGTTAATTCTTCTTTTCTATTATCGTAATCTGAATGACCTTTGTCGTCATTTGTTAGAGGGTGTCCTAGGTATGTCTCACAACCTCTCAAGAAGTCTGCAAGAACTCCGTCCATATCGACAAATATATAACCTAGTTTATTCAAAAGCTTTCTCCATTTCTTTCCAGTCTGCTGGAGTATAACCAGTCATGATAAACTCCCTCTCATCTTCATTAAGATTAGGAAAGATATCTTGGATTAATCTTGTCCTAGTAGGAGAGTTCCACTCTTCTATTTGTTCATTAGTAATGTCAACATATATCTTGTTCCAATTACCAGTTAGGGGACTAATTCTTTCTATTTCTACCATAATCTTTACCTCTTTTTACTATATTAGTATACTAAAAAGCTGTAGTCATTGTCAAGGCTTTTTCTAGTTCATATGCCTCTTTTTCACATATTATTCCGTCTGTTAAAATCTGTCTTAAATGCACCATTTCGTGTGCAAGGGTGATATACTTTTCATTATTGTTTTTTATATAAATTGTAATATATGGTATATCGTCTAGGTGTCTAGGGTATTCTATCAACCCCATTTGTGAAAACTGGGGTGGAAGGGTCTTTATAGTCAATACAGCCTGCTTATCGTCAATCTCAAGGGTTCTAGCGTGTTTTATTGACTGTTCTAATAGTTCTTTCTGTCTACAATATATCTCCATCGTCATACTCTAATTCTTCAATCACATCATTATCTATGTCTGAACCACAAAAAGGACAGTGTAGTAATTGATATGATTCTGTCATTTCATGTCCTACCTCACATTCTGATTTACAACTTGGACAATATATCTTAAAAATCTTCATGTTTTTTCTCTCCTAGAATTTCGTTCCAAAAGTTTTCCATTGTTTTTTTCTTACCATTTATTGTTGCAAATGGAAGAGAGTGTTTGGAATCTGACTCGTAAAAGTCCATTCCCTCTATATAGATTCTTCTCTCGTTTATAGGTATATTTTTTTCGTCAACTAGAGGAATAGACAAAAACATATGTTTCCATCTCATAGATTCTACACACTGTTTATCCTCTCTAGGTAAATATAATTTACAAACCTTGAGATAATTTCTAGACACGCCTTAAACCATTATGCCATTGTTCGAACTCTGTAAATCCACCTAGATATTCACCGTTTGCAGTGATTTGTGGAAAAGTTCTGGCACTCGGAAATTTCTCAAAGAGTTCTTCTCTAGTGAAGTCCTCGTCTAACATGTAGTATTCAAATTCATATCCTTCTCTTTCACAAAGATTTTTTGCTTTTACACAAAAAGGACATTGTGGTTTACTCCATATTTTTATCATTTCATAGTTTCCTCAATAAATTGAGACAAAGTTTCTATATCTGATTCACTCAACATTCCTGCTTGAGCCCACATTGTGGAAGACATATTACCAACTTCTTCTCTGTTTTTATATGCATACAATCTCTGACTTATATAATCAGAGCTCTGCCCTGCAAGTTTTGGGAACATTCCCATACCTTGTCCTTCATTACCATGACAAGCTGCACAACCACCCCATAATCCTCTGATAGAACTGAAAGGGTCTTCAGCTGCAGCTGCCTGTTTTTTTGCAGTTTGTTCTGACAAACTACCATATTTTTTTACATACTCTTCATAACACTCACCATAACATGAACTATTACTTGAGTATCCAGTATATTCCATATTAGGATATATTACAGTTGCAAAGAATCCTGCGAGAATCCCACAACCGAACAATACCATTCCTAATTCTCTCATTTATACTATATGTTGTTGCCTATCCTCTCTGGCTGTATATTTTTTACCTGTCTTACGACCATAATATGTATCTTTTTCTATACCCTTATTACCATGGATATCTTTTACCAATAACATGTAAAGACATGACATTGTAATCCATAATATAGGTAATATCAATATTGATTCTATCATAATTTAAAGTCTGCAAATGTATCGTCTGACACATCTTGTTTGATACCTCCGATAAGGTATGATTCTATTTCTGTCTCCTGTGGTGCATTCTGTAGTCCTCTACTATTCAACCAATGTCTAGTCCATGGTAAAGGATTATTTGCACTAGATATATCATATATAGGGTCTAAACCAATCATTCTCATTCTCTTGTTTGCAATGTATTCTACATATTGACCTAACACCTGTGAAGTAAGACCAATCATAGAACCGTCCTTGAATAAAAACTCTGCCCATTCTTTTTCTTGTTTCACTGCATCTTCATACAT
>CETK01026915.1_pt1 | contig 24814 bp, 11 predicted proteins | sample 361431 | NCBI WGS metagenome assembly CETK01 (sample SAMEA2622452, study PRJEB7988) | marine metagenome | biome: marine biome (ENVO:00000447); feature: surface water layer (ENVO:00002042); material: "saline water (ENVO:00002010), including plankton (ENVO:xxxxxxxx)" | depth 5 m | reverse complement strand
GGTAGTTCTCCACTTAACATTGAAGCAAACTCAACTGCGCCTACCTCCGACTTTGGGGGCTTCGCAAAAGGAACAGTTACGACTACCATCTAGACAGGCTGAGTCGTCTCATACTCTTAGGCTTATTGATTGGAACGGGTTTATGCTTTTTCCAACTACCTCCACCCGTAGTAAAGTAAAACCAATACTTATTCATTTCATCATTGAAGTATTCCTGTTGGTTGATGTAGTGTTCTAAGTTTCTAGACTTAAGATACTCCTTTCTATCTTCGATTCTAAAAATGAATTTGTTATCGCTTTGTGACCAACATGTTTCGTTAAGTAATTGTATTCTCTGTGTCATGGCTATGCCTGTTATTCCCATACCTGCACCGATAGTCCAAATTAATTCTATTGCTTTGGATCCGCCCTTCTTTACGAATAACTGCAATTCATCAATAGCAATAACTCTACGAATGCGTTTGAACCCAGCAGTTTTCTGTAACTCGAAAACTAATTCTATAACTCTGTCAAGCCCTTCTATTCTCTTAGCTGAATCGCCTGGTGGTCGATAAACAATCGCTTTATTCTTCAAAAGCAACTGTTCGTATACTTGCATAGGGGTATAACATACCTTACCTAACTTAGTAAAAGCATCATCATGCTTAGGGTCAATAAACATAGTATGCGTAGACATTGGGCCTAGTCTGTCCAATACTCTCGCTACGAAAGTGGTCTTACCACTTCGGGTCATTCCGATAACTGCCGAGTGGCGATTACGAATAGACTCTAAGATACTACGCTCTAGGGTCATTGGAATGACCTTACTTCGTTGAGGCTAAAAGTTTGTTTACCGATCTTCTGATAAAACTCGACCGTCCCTCTAAACCGCGAGCGCTATCAATTTCTAGCAAAAGCGATTTTGGTAGAGAAACCGTGATAATTTTCGTCTCTGTGTCTGCCATAACAATACGGTAGAGTTGGAGACTTATTATCTTTATTAAACGGTGGGCGTCTCTTTGAACATCGAGGCAAATGGATCTTCTTCCTCGCTCATCGCTTTACCGTGTCGCCATGCTGGATTCGGGCGAGGGCCAAATGGTATTACTGGATTTTGTAGTGCAGTTATTGGTATTGTTTGCGCTCTCATGTAGTATGGTGCAACTTTTGAAGAACCTGGGAAAAAGTCTAGTTCGCTAGGAACATGAGGATTGTTCTTAACTTTCAAATCTTCTAAGCACTCTATTTGATACTCTATATACTTCTCTTGATTATTATATTCTAGGTTATCCTTCTTGTTTTCTAGATAATCTATTGCATCTTGTATTTCCATCAATAAGTTTCCTTCCCAAGCATCGCCTTCATCAGAAGTTGGCTTGACGAATCGCTCTACTTCTCCTGTAAAGAAGTATACTCTTTCGCCCTGGAATTGTTGGTATCGCTTCTTTCTCTTTTCGGTGTCCGCCCATTCTGGGTTCCATGTCCATGTTATTTCTCCTAAAGACTTCATAGGTTCTTTTAGAATAGCACCAACTTCTTCCATTAGTTCTCTAGTAGCTGCTTCTATAGGTTCTTCGCCTGGGTCTACCCCGCCTCCTGGAAATGCTAGATAGTGTCCCATGTCTTGCGCTACTAACTTACCTTTGTAAATTAAGAAGCAATCTGATGTAGGTCTAAATGGTAACTTATCTCTACTTGGGTTTTTCTTAACCAAACCTGCTTCAACTGCTAACGAATAGTCGGGCATCTTCTTGTTGCCTTTCTTAACGGTGTTGCCTAATGTCACAAATGAGTAGACTCGGCCTGTTGCCCATTGGTGAGGCATGACTCCTACACGGTGTCCTGTCGCCCATGCAGCTAATCCTTTATCGTAGACTTTCTGTAAAATGCTTTTCTTAATTTTAGTTGCCTTAGCAATCTTGTCTAAGAACTTGCCTTTTTCGGGAAGTGGCCCATACATTTCGATAAACTTCTTCTTGTATTTGCTAGGAACGGTTTTGTAACCTCTTGCCTTTGCTTTAATATCGGACTTCCAATCTTCGTATGCTTTCGGGTCGTCGGTATCATACTTGTAGCCCTTGTCTATTTCTTTTGCAGCAATAGCCATCTCTTCACGATTTAGTCCCTTTAGGTATTTCTTAGGAATCTTTCTACCTTCGGGGGTTCGCTTAGGATTACACTTTTGTTCGTCAAGTAAAGCATAACAAGGACATTTGGGGTCTTTTGCTGAACACTGCATAACTCCTTTAAGCATACAAACGCACGGATTTTCCTCAGTAGCCCCGCAGCAACAAGACTTTCTTTTGAGTTTTGCTGGGTTCTTACGCATCTCTTTTGTTTTCTTCTTCATCTCTTCGATGAACTTAGCATAGACCTTTTGCCCTGCTCTAATGCCTGGAGTTTGGTGTGCATGGAATCTTGCTCTTTGTTCCATAGCCATAGCTGCTTGCATCTTATGTGCGTGGGTTTTGCCGGAACGCTTGATGATGTTAATTGAACGCTCGGCAGTTTCTTTGTCTTTGAAGCCTAAACCTTTGATTGTGTTTTTAGGATCTTCATCGGTGAATAAATCGGAATGTTCTCTAGGGTCTTGCCCTTCGTATTTCTTAGGAATACGCTTTCCTGGGTTCATCTTAGATTCCCACTTCTGCGACTTTCTATCTAGAGTTTCAATCAAGTCTTGTGGGCTTCCTCCACTTTGTTGATAGATTGAAAGCAATATTAGGATGGCGTCTGCCGTCTCTCCTTGCACTCCATCTTTACCTGCCTCTTTGTAAGCGCTACCGCTAGCACCTGTGGCAATCAACGCTTCTTCCGCTAATTCGCCAGATTCTTCCATTAGTTTGACTAGTCTTTGTAGTAAGGTCTTCTTCTCTTTCTCACTTAGGCGATAAACTCTAGAAACTATTTCATCCATGCTAGGGTTCATTCTTGTGTTGGTGACCGTCATTGTTCCTTCTAACTTAAACCGCTTTTTGTAATCGTTAAACGAATCACGAAGGCTTGGCTTACCCCAAAGTATCCATCGTGATAGCGCACCTGCGGTTGTTGGGTCTTTCCAATCTTCACCCATCTTACCGTGTCTTGCTAAGTAGCGCTTCATGCGCTCTGGGTCTTTGTGTTGAGTATAATCGCTCATTCCTCTTGCACCGAAATGGGTAGTTCTAACCTTCTTTCCTTCCGCATCGAAGAAGTAAGCAACCATTTTCTTTTCCTTATTCGGGGATTCTTCAATTCTAACCGAAACAGGCTTCTTACTTGGGTTGCGTCTCAATAATTCTGGTGGTGCTACGGGAACATCGCCTGGAAAAAATGGATCTCGGCTACCGCTTGCGTAAAGATGAGCCTTGTAATACTTGGAAGGATATGCGGGGTTGTTTCGTGGTATATCGTCAAGTATCTCTAAAGCGATATCATCATACTTACCTACTATACTCTTTACTCTCTTATCGAAGGTTTGCTTCTTACTATCTCTAATATGACTAGGGATAATACTAGATCTCTTTCTTGCTTCTTGAGGAGACATTTGCCCTCTACGCAATAACAATTGGTAAACTTGTTTTGGCTTTGCAGTCGTTTCCAAATAAACTCCATAAGCACTTGGGTATAACTGCTTGTAACGATTATAACCTGCTAAGGATACATCTAAGATAACATAATCCGCACCCTTGAAGTCTTCAAATCTTCTACCATAGAAGTTACCATTCTTTTGTCTAACTGACTCGGCAAACTCTCCTGCCGCTTCCATTTCTTTGAACTTCTCTTCGGTGATAAACACCTTTTCGCCTGGCTTATCGCTCTTGCGTTTCTTTCGAGTTGTGTAAGTAGGAACGGTCTTGCTCTTAGGTAGTGCTTGCAGTAAGTTGCGAATGGTTGTCGATTTGCCTGACCCGCTAGCACCAGAAACAAGGATTACCTGCGACTTTCCTCTGGGGTTGGCAGTAACCATTGTTGCGACTTCTAATTGCTCATTCGCTACATTCAAGCCATATTCGTTTAGTTCTCTAATGACTTCTTGATAAGCCTCCATAGCTGCTAGGCTAGGGTCTTGAGGAATCGGGTGTCCCGAAGCGGGAACGAATAGCTGCATCTTACCTGTTGTTAATGCCAATGAAACTCTAACGCTAGTTCCACCACCAGGAACTATCATGTAAAGCATATCTGTTCTTTCGACATGGTAAGAGCCACCTTGCTCGTATGGTGCGAACTTTTCTAGTGCTTCTATAACGATGTCAATCATTGACAGGTCTTCTTTAGGAATCGAAGCAGAAAACTCTGTTTTCGATATCATAGGTGGTGGGTTTAACTTTGCCCCTCGAAATCTACCTGGAATTTGTATTCCAAGAACCTCTCTATCACTTTGATTATACTTACGCTGATATTCCAACAAGAACTGATCGATTGCGTTTAACGCTCTATCCTTCTTACGATGGTAAACATCGTGTCGCGCTTGCTCTATTGTCATCAGTCCATTTTCCACAGACTTCATTATCTGCACCGCTTCTATAGATAAGTTAGAGAGGATTAATAGCGGGTAAAAGTCCCCGCTAAGTGTCTTTGCTTCTTCGGTATAAGGGCCGATAGCTCTTGCTTCTTCGATCATCAATAAGTTATCTCTAACCTCATCGGGTATGCTCATTTCCTTAGCCATGTCTTCGATTCTAGACTTGCTGCCCGTCCCATCTCTAATGCTTTCATCACTCGCCATAATATCGTAATGGAGTGATAACAAGTTAAGCATATCATAATTTGAATACTCTGAATGAGGCATAGCATCTAGATAATGATTGATTACATTTAGCCTGCTTGGGCCTAGCCCTAGTTGTCTAGTTCTATGCTTAACTCCCCATTGTATTTGCTTTCTTCCATCTCTAAGAGTTAGCAACTGTAGTTGCCTATCTCTATCATCTTCCATGAAGTAATACTGTGTAAACCAATAAGCATAGTTTTCTTGTGGCTTCTTATCTTCCCCAAATTCGGGCCAGGAGTATTCTCCATCTCTAATATCTTGGATTGCCTTTGCGATAAACTCGTCTCCTAAGTGTAAGTCCTCAAACTCTGGTTCTGGCGGGTTCTTTCTTGCCTTGTAGTAGCACTTGTATTTGATGGTAACATAGTCCTTATACTTCTTGTTCAACCATTTTACTACATCTCTAGTAATTGCTTCACAGAACTTCAAATCATCTTGCATAGTGCCTTTTTGATACTTAGCGTCGTGCTTCTTTTCGAATACTGTTATTTGAGCATCTAATTCTTCTATGAACTTATCTTCGCTAACTCTAACATACTTTCCTTTAGCATCTTTCTTAGGTGTGATGTGAAAGTAGTCCATTCGATCTGCCATGACAGTAAAGAAGTGTCGAATGCTTCTTGGTGGCATCGAAAGGTCGAAGTAAAGCAGGTAGTCGTCAGGAGAACTTAGGCTTGGTTCATCTTTTCTAGGGTGAGTGTGATACATCATCTTTGCACCCACGGGTGCTTTTGTGATTTTGATTTGAGGCATAACTAGGCTTGCTCGGCGGTGATAGATGTTGTCTTTATCCGAATATCCATAGTTCTCACCCATGTAACCGACGAAAGTCCAAAGCTTAGATCTAAAGGCTGGGCCGTTAAATGGTGGCGCTTTGAATACTCTAAAATATTTTTCAGGATTATCAATCGCCATCTTTTCGTAGTGGTGATCGAAGTCTTCTAGTGGAGTCATTTCCTTTTTCTTACCCTTGCCAGGGTTATTGTAAATCGCAGGTGTTATCTGCATCGCCATTATTACTTGGACGCCATCTTTGGTAGGTCTTACTTGGTAGTCTTTGCTACCAACGGTGTAATCTCCTTTTGGTGTAATGATGTGGTGGGCGTTGAGTAATTTCATTAGCATTGATGGGACTTCTTTTCGCTTGACACCTTTGTCAAAAAGAATGCCTACTGTGAACATGTCTGGATCTGCATCTATGACATGAACATACTTGACTTTCTTGCCTTTGATTACCTCGCCGACTTTAGGCAAAGGTAATGCTTTGAAGACCTCACTCGGAGTCAGTTTCGAAGGTGCTTTCATCATCTTCTCCTTCCTCCTCATACAAGTCCGATAGAACGCTTTCTAATAACTCACCCGACATGGGCGCACCGAATCGGGTGTTGATTGCGCCTATATCGTCGTTACTTAAGGAATACATTAACTCTGCCTCTCTTAGCAATCTTTCTTTTTCTAAGATAGGCAACTCCCATGCACCGAATAGTCCCTGTGAAATGTTACTCCATGACTCTTTAGGGTCTGGAGAGTCCTTCCACTTTTCGTATTCTTTTGCATACTCTACAACTCTTGCTCTCCATGAGTCAGACTTAACTACAGGATTTGATAAGATTTTATTCGCTTCTAGCAAGTCTTCAAACTCCTTTTCACTAATCTTATTCTTAGCAAGTGCTTTCTTTAATTCATCTTCAAAGGCCAGATGTGCAGAGTGGTATCCACTATCTACCTTAGAGTAAAACATGGGAGTTTGTTGCTCAAGCTTACCTCCTCTATCTAAAGGATCTCTAGATGTCGGTATCTTGCCTACTTGGGCCTGTAGTATCTTCAAATCTTCCAACTGTTGCTCTTTACTTGTAGACCTTGTTGCTTCTAACTGTTCGCCATACGGCATTTGAGTTGTCCCGTATTCTAGTGTCCCGTCCATTGTAATAACGCTTGAACCGAATGGGCCACCTACGCCATATACATCATCTACTGCATCTCTAAACATAGCACTCATACCTGTTATGGTATAGTAAGGCACTGCGCTACCCGATGTTGTAGTTGCTGCTTCATCTACGAATACTTTGTATCCAGGCTCTCCTTTCTTACTCCTCATGGCTGCCTTTTCGAACTCTCCTGGTAAACCACCTCTAGTTGAGATTAAGTCAATGGGTGCAGAGCGACCTCCGACTACTCCTGACATCCAAGTTTTAGTTTTTGTATCGTAGAAGTTATCAGAGTATTTACCTCCGATTTGGATTCTTCTAGTTGTTGGCACCCCAAAGAACGCACCATTTCTAAGAACTCGCTCTCGTCTTGGGTTTGGTAAAGTGTCTAGAATCGAAAGTCCCTTTGCAGGACGCTTACCAGAAACTTCTAGTAATGGATCTTGGGTTACACTAATGTCAGTTGTTCTAGTTGGAGATAAGTCGGTTATCCCTACGACCTGTGCGCCAATTAACCCTGTAGCCCATAACTTCTTAGCCACTGCTCTAAACTTTCTGCCAGAAGCGCTAGATGTGAAGTTATGTGGTAACGCAGCAGTCATAGCAGGGGAGATATCATCATATTGAACTTCTACCACTACCTTAGGTTCTACTATCTCTATATCATCTGCATATGTATCTACTCTAGACTTTAATGGGATAACATTCTCATAAGAGGTTATCGTGTTTCCTTCTCTATCTTCGTAGGTGTTCATTTCGCCCTTGACTAATCGCTTTAGTTCTTCTCGGTCTTTCTTTGGTAATACAACCTGTGCTTTACCAATGGTTACATAAATTGGGCCGAACTTAGAATGCTTTTTTGTAACTGCTAAGAAGACAGGCGGTATGGATGGGGCATCTGTTTCGTAGAGTTTACTGCTCTTATCTATTCCCATAATAACTGCCTTAATCGTTCTTCTAGAAGTGATTAGATAATCTTCTTCTCCAGATACGACTAGCGACCCCACCTTTCTTTGGACTAGTAAATCTCTAAACAACCTCTTGACATTTGGCCCGACTGTTCCTTGCATAGGGAAGTAAGGGGTCGGTGTTATTCTAGCAGTTTGGATTTTCTTTAGTTCTTCTAGTTGCTTACCCAAAGGAAGGTTAGCAACGCTCTTATCGAAGGTTACAAGTTTGTAGGATACGAAGTTTAACTCTCTAGCCTCGAATGGGCTAATGCCTTCCTTTCTTTGTATAATCGATCTAACCGATTGTGAACCTTGATTGTTACCGACGATATCTCGCTTTACTATCGAGCCGACAATCGTTAGTTTGCTTATGTTTTGAACCTCACAGTAGCGTTCTAAGTCTCTACAAATGAAGTCGTCATAAACCACAGTTCCTCCAGAAGTAATCAAAATAGCCTTTACACTTTTCACTTTTACTGACGCCCCTCCTGATTTTTTGATGGTTTTCGTGGAAAGCGCCTTACCACCTACTCTGATAGAACCTGTCGAATTGTAATGCAGCACGGCGGAAACGCCTCTTTCTTTGATGTAGCAAATCGCGTTTTCCTCATCTTCCAATACTGCCTCAATGTCCTCAGCTGGCACCTTAATTATGTCACTTTTCTCTATCAAATGTGAAAGTAAAGGATGCTCAGGGTCTTTAACTTCGTGTCGAATACAAGGAGGCGGTGCTTCTACTTCATAGTCTTGTCCCATTTGGGCTATGTCGAAGAATTGTGAAATGATAGAAGCATATCTGTCAAAGTGTTTCAAAACCTCCTCTGGGTGTGCATTTGTTAGCGGATCGAACTTTTCTATGTCGGCAACGCCAACAGGAATCGAGACTAGTCCTGAAAACTTCTTTTGTGACTTTTCACTTGGGTAGTGTAAGTTGAAGAACATTCTATTAGCTTTGCCTGCAACGAATACGGTATCATCAATCCATAGAAGTTTCTTATCTATTGCCTTATTTCTAGCCTTACCGTCTCCTATCTCGAACATATCTTTGTTATACATTAGAGAAGTTACTAATGTTCTAGCATCTGCTATGCTACCTAAGTCTTGGAACTCATTTCTAGAAAACCAAACTTGGTATGAACTGCCGGTAAACATAATGATGTGCGGATGCCCGTTATCTTCTAACTTCTTGGAGATGTATCTAACACCCTTTCTAACTTGGGAATCGGGTAAGCCTGCTGGATTATCCAAGTCAATAATTGCTATCTTGATGTTCTTACCTGTTGGGCTAGGGACAAACCATAGGTATCTAAGTTGCTCATCTTGAGCTGCTGGGAATCCCTTAATCGTGGCACTAGCAAGGTATTTCTGTAAATCCTTTTCTCCAGATACGATAAACGGGTTTCCATCTTCGTCGGTGCGAATAACTTGTCCTTTACCGCTAGTTGTCGAATAGATGCCCGCCTGTAGTGGGTGATTCATAGTTTGTCTAAGGATAAACGGAATGGCTCTTTCATTGAATGCTTTGATTCTAGACTTGACTCTAGTTAGATAAGCAGTTGCCTTGATTGTTGCTTCATGCGACCTTCTATCTGTTCCGCTTAGGTTATTCCATTTGGCTTGGCTTATTCCCATATTGATAGCATTTCTATTTGCTAATTCATCGACACCGATAGGCTCTGGATCCCACGCAAAGGGTTCTTCGTCTTCTCCCAGTGAAGAATAGACTTCCTCCACTTTGTCTACCAAAAGCGGTTTTACTTCCTTTTCTAGTTTAGAATAGGGATCGCCCTTTGTGTCGAATGTTACCTCTCCTGTTTCTCTATCTATTCGGCTAGCCGAGGAAATGTAAGCACCAGATCTCGCAGGATACATGAAGCCGTATTGTGAAGTGAGGAACTTCTCCACGAAGAAGTCAATGTCCGATTCGGTAGGAGTGCGACCTTGAGCATTAACTAAGTTGGTGAACTTAGCAAACTCTTGTAGCATTCCCGAATAGTCTCTCAACCCATCATCTCCTTGAGCGTCTTCGTTGTCTCTTTCGCCTTCTCAATAAATGTAGACTTATCGCCTTTCTTCTCCTCATCAACCTTCGGTTCTTCTACTTCTACTTCTTCTTTTTCGAAGTCGGTCACACCGAACATTCTTCTAATTTCCTCTGGAGTCTTATCTTTGACTGCCTCCAGAATAGAGATAGCGTAAACTCTCCAAAGGTGATCTTCATATTGCTTTGGAGATAATGCATCTTGTAACTCTGGGGAACTTTGTATGAGTTTATCTGACCCGTCTTGTAAAATTGCTGCATTGAATGTCTTACCAATATCTCTTCTTAGTTGCTTATGAGTATACTTCTGTGGCTTTTCTGCTAAGAATAAGTCTTCTAAGTCGCCTTGATTTATACCTAGATTCTCTCTAAGTATTTCTTTTAGAGGCGTTCCTGTCGAAGATGAAGTCCATGCTCTGTAGTTATATCTGCCAATTGGGACTATGGTTGGCAACATATCTGCTCTTTCTTTTAGATCTGCAATATACCCTGTATTGCTTGGGTCTGACTTCTCTACTACTTCAATTGCTTCGGTTGCTTCTTCTAATTCTTCTTTGGTTGCTTTTTCTTCCCAACCTTCACCGTATTTCATTTCTAAGGTGTCTATTATTTCTTCTGACGCTGAAACTAAAGCGATTCTTAAGGCATCGGGTATTTCTCTAAATGCTTTGGCTGATTGCTCGTAATATCTAGCTGCCTCGTTAAACTGTATGCTAGCACGCTCAAAGGCTTTTCCAGCACGCTCAAACGAAGTTCCCGCATCTGCAAACTTGCTTCCAGCGCCATCAACTGCGGTTGCTATTTTAGATAACTCGGCGGTGTTTCTATCTGTGGCTTTTACTGTTTCACCCTTGTGCTGCCAAACTCTAGTATCTAACTGTTCTAACTTATCTGTTATTGGTTCGAAGTCAATTTCTACGGACTTGTCCTTTGGTTCTGGTTCGTCTCGTATGAATTGTCTATACACCATAAATGCCCCACCACTTGTAAGGTCTATGTCACCTTCGGCATAGCTTCCGTCTGTTTCACTATAGACATTAAACGGATTTTTGAAGACTCCACCTGGCGGGAAGTAAACATAGCCCAAGCGGTCATTTGGCCCGTTGGTGTGCTTTCTATAGAGAATAGAATCGTAATTAGTCAAGTCTCTATTTGGAACTATATCGAACTCTATTGGGTAAAGCCCAAACTTCATTGACTTGGGTCTTTCGAATAAGAAAACTATGCCTAAGTTATCTCTATATTTGGCTACTTCAGAAGGATGGGGTGGGTCTGTAACTTTATCTCGACCGTCCCATATGGTTTGCTTACCTTTCTGTTTCCAATCAATAGGTTGGACTGTAAAGGTGCTATCAGGGTTTAACATCATTTCCTTAATGTTCTTAACTTCTTCGGGTGTATGCTGGGCTGATAAAAACGAAAAGAAAGACCCTGCTGGGAAGAAGTCCTCTGTTGCTGGGCCTATTAGTTCATCAAGTAACTTAGCAACATCTGGGTGGTTTCTATTTAGAACCGACCCTGGCTTTGGATAGAATGGCGGTAGAGGCATACCTTTTGGGTTATAAGAACCGAATAACTCACTATCGTCTTCGACTAGTTCTTCTTTTGGAGGAACAAACTCTGGGTGGGATTCTGGTAGCACATACGCCTTCCCTTCGGGGGTGAATGTTTGCTTGATTTGCCTTCTTTGCTCTTCATCTAACTTTTGCGCTACGAATGCTTCTCTAAACTGTAGCGGGATATCAATTTCGCTTCTCATAACGCACATAACTGCTCTATAAGCATCGAATCTAATTGATGTTCCCTTTAGCATTCCTCTCTTTGCTTGAGACTTAATTCTAGCAATAAAGGACTCTCTAAGATTGTCTATATTACCCTCTGCTTGTATTACTATATCTCCTAGTATAGTTAGAACTGCTTGAGCAACGGCTGGTTGCGCTGTGAAGTTATTCTTTAAGTGAGTGATATACTGTGTCATGCAGTCCGAGTAAAACTTCATGTCAATGTTTTCGCCTAAGTCTAAAGGATTTCTAGAAACTCTAGTTTTGGTGTTAGTTCCAGTCCATTGAGGCGGGTATAAATCGACAACTCCGTATAACTGTCCTGTTATCGCTTCCATCTGTATAAACAGTCTATTGAATATTCTATGTGGCTCTACTCCTTCTCTGTTTAGAATGTCTGCGCTTCTTCCAGCAATAGAACCCCATATTGCGGAGGTTAGTTTAACTAAGTCAGCATTTGGCTCTACATCTTCTCCCTTTGCTATCTTTTTCTCTTGCTCCTTTGTGAAGGCAAACGCGTTCTCAATTGTGAAGTCTATGAATAGTTGATCGTATTTCATAATAACATCTTTTAGGATTGGTGAGTCCATTTGGTAGAAAACCGTTTTTGCATTAACTGGTGCTTCTGCACTAACTCCTTCTCCCAATCCCTTAGCTGTGTATTTCAGCTGCGCTAACAAGTTAGGTCTTTCCTTTCGCTCTAAAATCGCTTTTCCTTCGTCACTTAGGGCTTGTGAGAGCCAAAGGACTTCGGATAATCTTAGGTCTTCCTTGTAAAATGCCTCTATATCGAAGCCTTTTGTTAGTGAGTCTAGATTTGCTAAGTTTGCCAAAGTATGTGTTGTTCTTAGTGTAGCAAATGTTTCCATAGCCCCTGGTGAATCTTTGATTGCGTTAGCAAGGAAAGGCGAGTCATCTAAAATATACTGCATATTTCTATAATTCATAGCAGATATTCCCAAGTCGTCTGTAATATTTATGCTGTTATCTATTCTTCTAGGCTGATACTTAACATTTGCAGCATAAAGAACCACTTCAAAGGTAAATAGAATATCCAAGAATATTCTAAAGAATGTTAAGGTCGCTGGATTAACAAGCGGTTGCTTTTTGCTGCCTGCTTTCTCTAAAATTACTTCGTCTTCTAATGTGACGACTCTTGACTGAAGATCGCTATGCTTAACGCCACCAACTGTTACGGGGACTCCACCAATGTCTGCCGATATTGTGAAAACTCCTTGCCCTGCCTTTTGACCAGGAACCGCGTCTGCCCCAATAACAATCCACTCTGCTTCACCTACCTCGGTTGGGGTTAAGCTATTTGCTCTGGCAAAGGCGCTTGCTTTAGCACCCGAAGGTATTCTAACAGGCATACCCACTCCAAACTTAAGATCAGAACTATCTAGAATTCTAGCGACATACTCTTGGACTCCTATGTATAGGTCATCTTCTTCGTAAAACTTCTCGCACGCTTCTTCTAATTGTGCATCGGTCGGAACGCCGTTGGGATAGTTTGTTACTAACTCTTGATACTCTGGGTGATCTAAAATCGCTTGATGGAGGCTGTGTATTAGCTTTACATCGTTTTGGGGAGTTGTTACGCCTATAGTCTTTGCATCAAAGGGTGCTTCTAGAAACTTAGGAAGAGAAGCGGAGTCTCTTTGGTCGAAAGTAAAGTTCACTAGTTTATCTAACATAGAAATTGCTGCCGCAATTATCTCATTGTAAGTTCCACCAGCCCCAACGGTCATTAGAGCCAAAGTTCCCAAACTAGGTAGGTGGAACTTGTTAGCAGAAGAACCAAATGCTAACTCTCTTTGAAACCACTCCGTAGCTGCTTGCTCTGTGGCTAGACCTTCGGTTAAAACTCCTTTTAGTTTATCTCGATTGGTTACTTCTGCATTTAGATACGGTTCGAAGAAGTTGCCATTTGTCACCGCTTTTAGATTGGGGACTTTTTGTGGTGGTGCAGAGACATACCTATACACAGTAGACGGTAATATAGCGCTTGAAGATTTTAGAAACTCTGGCGCATTCTCGGTAGGAGGTGCAAGCATAGTTAGCCGATAGTCTCCGTAAACATGGTAGTAAAGAATGTCTACGGTTGAAAGCGTATCTGCTGGTGCAGTAGTCGGTGTCTTTAGCGCTTGGCTTGCGTATATGTTATAGTGTGCCTTAATGTGTTCTTTTACATTATTGGCGAGTTTTTCGACTTTGGTAACAGAACTATCGTCAGTTCTCTTGGTTTTTACAAAGCCTCTATCTGGAGGCTTGAATCCCTCTCCCTCGAAAAGAAAGGGTGTCGAAATCTCATCGGGGAACGCCATACTATCACTTTCTTCGGATCATACCAAACTGGTCAAGGTTTGGCCCGCCGAAGAAAGCGCCTGTGGTTTTCTTTTTAGACGCTAAATATCCAAGTGCTAGAATGCCACCCACGACTACTGTGTTTCTAATTCTAATACGGCGAGCGCCTGTCTGCTTCTGGAGTTTTCTATAAACAGGGTTGTTAGGGTCAAAGGGGTTCCATGCGTCTGCCATTTTTTCTCACCTCAAAATACATTAGTGTCTATCCACTTGTAACCGCTATAGACAATACCTCTACCAGGAATGAGCTGTTTGTCATCTGGTATATTGTTCATCTCCTCATAAGTATCAATAGCACCGTGCAGAAGAGTAACTGCCCAGAGCGCCGTAGATATAGTGTCGATGTATGTCCAGGTTTTATCACTTGCGCCAAAGTTTAGCTTAGATAGCTTCTTACTTTTACCGATACCAAAGAAACCATTTTCGCCGATGCCTTGTAAGGCTCTACGAGAGATAACTGCCGTAAACATTATTGTTGAAACCCCATCTATCTTAGTCCAAGTATCGGCTTTCATACCGAAAAGGGGTCTAAACTCTCTTTTAGCCATAATATCACCTTAGTCGTAAATCCACGCCACTCCGCTCTCATCCGTCTTAATCTTCCAAGTGCCACCAGTTATAATAAGCATGGGCTTGCCATTTTCGGGCATTGTAGCGTATAGATTCGGTAGGTTGCCGTCTTTTGTTTCTTCGTTAAAGTGGTGAACATACTTTTGGCTTGAGTTTCCTGTTTCCTTTCCACTACAATAACCGATTTGCCAGCAACCGCCTTCTCCAACTTGATACCAAACATCGCCTATGTCTATTGTCTTCTTCATAGTCTTAGCAGGTTCTTTACCATTCATATGCTTGTAAAGTTTCTTTCCTTTCTCTACCTTTGACTTATGTGCGGGATTTCTTCTTGGGTTATCGGCAACATACTCTAATGAGTCGGCTATGGTATCAGCGTCTTTTGCTGTAACTGATAACTTACTCTTCCACCATTCAGGAACCTCCATGCCATCCATATAAGTTCCTTCTAAACTATCTGCGGCTTTTCCTAGTTTGTGGATATCACGGGGAACCATGTAATCTTCTGCATGACTTGGGTTTCCTCTATAACCACCTGCGAATGCTGCTTTTGCTTGAGCGTGTGCTTTCTTACGAGCCTTTTCTCTCGATGCCTTGTTTCCAGCCTTGTAATAGTATTTCTTACCAGTAGACTTACCCCATCTCATGTAAGTTCCTTTGCCGTCTCGACCTCTTTTGATTGGGTTTGCTTTGATGTAGTCATCTATGGTTTTTTGAACTCCTTTGGACTCTTTCTTCGGCATCATTGTAGGGTCTTGATCTAGATATGTTCTACCCATTGTGTCCGAGTCTGCCAAATATAATTCTGCATCGGGGTCTATTCTGCGGTGTCCTTTATCGTCTACAATGTATGGATACTTGTCTAGATAACTACTATTTCTTCTAGTAGGACTAATTTTACTCCAATAATCTCCTATAGTAGGATATACTCCTGGGATTCCTAACTTTGCGCCTTCGATCAAAACTTCTGGGGTGTCATCGAAAACAAACCTAACATCGTATTGCGATAACAGAGTTCTCATAACTCCAGCTTTGTATGGGCCTTTTGACTGTCCTTCGTTTCTTCTAAGGAACAAAAGCGTTTTTCCTGTGTTATCTTGGAAAAGTGGAAAGCCCTTGTCTTCTAGTTGATCTTTAGTTTTCTCGAACCACTTGAAGGCTCTTCCTGTGCAGTAAGCGATTGTGTAGCCTTCTTTCATTAGATGCTCGATAAGTGCCATCGAATTAGGTATAACTCTGTCTTTGGCGAGCATATCTTCTCTATACATGAAGTCCTCTCGCTTTTTCTTATCCTTCTTAGACATCTTAGTAAATACCTTGTAGTTGAAATCCTTAGGTTGAACACCTGCTCTAATTGCAGAACGGTGTCTTTCTTTGGTGTCTAGAATGGTTCGATCAATGTCGAAAAGCGCTAACTTAGGGTTAGCAAAGGACGCGGAAGTTACAGGATTTTGTCTTGGTGAATGTCCTAAGCCACACCCGCAAATATGGCAAGACTTTACTCCATGAGGGTTATGTGCGCCACATGCATTACAATAAGAAGCACTCGCCATTAGTATAGGGCAACAGTAGGTTGCTTATACGATTATCGTTAAATTAGCTAATTAGCTCTTCTTTCATAACGAATTTTCTAGCTGCTGAGTCGCCCATCTTTTCTAGTATTTTGAAGTTATGCTCAATTGTCTTATTTGCTGCGTAATCTCCAGAGCCTATAACTGCATCTGCTCTACTCTTGTAAGCCGTAAACTGCATAGCCAATCTAGCAAAATTAGGCATTGGGTGATAGTGGAGAGTTCCGAACACTTTTGACTCGTATGACTTTAGGGCCTTGAACACCTTTAGTGCATGTTGGGTGGTGACTCCTGTCGCCGTCATATTTCGTGATCTAAAGAAATCTCTTTCGTAAACCATAGCTTTTGCAGCATTCTCACCAATTGTCGCCATCAATTTGCTAATTTTAGGAAATAGGGTCTTGATGTCTTCTTTATTGTTGAACTTTCCCGCCTCTAACTCTATTTCTATTTCGCCCATTAAAGTCATGTCGAGGCTTTGGAAGTTATCTGCCATATTTTCCAAGAACTTGTCTTGAAGTTTGCATAGTTCTTCTCTTTGTCTAATAATCTCATCTGCCGCAGGGTCAGTTGTGCCTGGAGGATGGTAAGCATTCTTAGTTGTGTTTTTGAGGTTTATTCTTTCTAACCTATACACCTTAACTTCTGCTACTATAGAAGTGACTTTTTTAATAAAGTCTAGATTAACTTTAACTGCATCTCTTAGGGTTGCTGCTTGTGATGTTAATAGATCTGCCGGTGCTGGCGGGATTCCTATAGGCACAGGTCCGAGTGCTGCTACGAATAAAACTGCCTTGTTTATTTTCTTAGGGTCTAAGATAACTCCGCTAGGCGTCCCCTTAGCTATGTTATCACAAGCAGTAGCCAAGTTACCAAGTGCTGCTATCATCTTCATATAGTCTCTTTTGACTACTGCGTCGTAGTTATCGTATAGGGTCTTTAGATTCTTATACTTATCATCTCTTGCAGACTTTTTTGCTTGCTCTTGTAGCGTAGAGATTTTTTCTAGATTTAGTTTCTCGGCGTCTGCTCTTCTTGCGATTATAGAGTCCATTAGCGCTGTAAATGAGTCTGCAACGCTAGGTCGCTTGAGCAAAGCAGCATCTAGTGAGGGATCCTGTAGCAGTTTAAGAGCATCGACAGAACTCATACTAACTTCTCCTCTAATCTTCTTTTACCTGCTAGTAGAATACCTCTGCCCTGTTGTATAATTGCGTAAGGATAGTTCTTCTTTTCAAAAGTCTTCATATAGTTATCTAAGGTTACTAAGTTAGCGTCTTTATCGTCTCCTGTTAATGTTTCATCATATAAAGCATCGACAAACGCAGATAAAGCGCCTAGTAAAACAATGATATTAGTCTCTGCCTCTGTTATCGATCCTTGTGCATCTTTGATGATGGTTTTTGCTTGGTCGCTAAACTTCTTTGTTGTTCGTGGGCCGAAAAGTCCACCTAATGTTACCGAAGGTGTGTTTCCTCCACTACCCATTGTTCCATCATCGAATAGCATCTTGATAGAGTAGTCTAAAAGAATGAGTGCAAAGGTTATGTCGTCATCTGCAATTTTGTAGTTATACTTGCCCTGAGCAGTTTCAATAGTTTCGAAAAGCAACTCGAAGATAGACTTACCATACTTAGGATCGACGATTCCCTTAGACTCTATTATGCAATTGGTTAAGATGAAGTTAAGGAACTCTGCGGGTTCGTCATTCAATCTTTTTTCGTTTAAGACCGCATCTTTAAACTCTATTTTTAATTGCTCAACTATTTCCTTTCTTTTTGCGTCATCAGTTAGTGCCTTTTCGATATCTTCTTTCTTAACAGCCTTGTTATTGATGAAGATGCCGTCTAGAACATCTTGCTTTGAGTGAATTAGTCTATAGACTCTAGACTCGTAATTGTTTTGCCCTCCACCCTCTAAATCTATAATATCTGGTAGACTCATTAGCAGTGTGTCCATAACTGAGTAAACAACCTGTTGAGGCCATCTCTTAGGAGGAGACGGATAGAACCCTCCTATATTTCCTGTAAATACAAACGGGTCGGTTGTAGGCTTCATTATGTCTATGTTACCTTTCATGTGTAATGCTTCAACGATTAAGTCCATGTAAGACTCGTCATCTTTCTTGCTTCCCTTTAGCAAGTCTCTCTTTGCCTCGAAAGCCTTACCGCTTCCTGGTCTAAATATTTGCATTAGTCTTTGTTTCCATGTCGGGAGAGGCACTTTGTTTTTGATAAACTTCTTCATGCCGATTGTCATCTTTAGTTCTCCTGGGACTCTTTGACCCTTAGACATAACTAAGTTGTTAGGATACTCTTTGGCAACCTTTAGCAATCCTTCGGCGACCTTTGGTGGTATAATTTTCTCACATAGTAGCGGGTAAACACAATGCGGGCTAGCAATAAGTCCGTAGTCTCTTCCGTGATAGAAATGCTCTGCCTTTGTTGGCATTAGTTCGATTAACTTAGTATATGCTTCACTATAGTTCTTCTTGCCTTTACCACTCTTGAGAGATGGAAGTTTCTTATTGATGTGTCTAAGAGCGCCTCTATTTGCTGGTGCTACTGCCATGAATGGTGCTAGCACATCATCCACGAATGTATCGAGTTGTCTACGAGTTAATCCATACTTAGCGGTTACTTTGGCCGAGTCAATCATTCCACTTGCTGTTGAAATAGTATCATCATCCACTACTCCTTTTTCATGCAAGTAACGGGTGATTCTAATGTCGGAGTCAATCATTTCCTTTGGAACATCTGCCAAGAATGGAGTCTTAACCGATGGGTTAGAACGAGGAATCGCAGAGTGAGCGTAAAGCAATCCTGCGGTTGTTGGACTCATTGATTCCATTGGTGACCGTTCTGAAAGCAAAATTGTTAGAGTTTGCATAGCACCGAAGAGTCCTTCTTGGGCGACCATTCTTTCTACTAACTGTGGATCTAAGTTTTCTGGTAAAAGTGTGGAGGTAAAGTTACCGCCTCTTGCGAAACTTGGGCTTGAGGTAAAGTCTGTGGGGATAGGGACTCCGCTTGGGTTACTTCTAACTCCACCCATGCCCGCCATTACTATTTCAACTGTGATTGGGTTTTGTGGATTACTTCTCGTCAAGTCGCTTAACGAGAGGCTAGCACCGTCTATAGAACGAAGAGTGTAGTCTGCACTACCGCCAGGATTTGTTCTAGCCATTTGAGACTTAACCCACTTATGGGCGGATAATAAAGAACCGCCAGCGAGACTAGTTGGAACTGTTACACGCATCGGATATCACCGCTTGGCTTTCGCCTTCCCGACCTTCCGACGCACCTCCGCTTGATAAGACCCTTGCTGACCGACAGGAATGATGTATCTATGATGTGTTCCTTTATCTGGCGTGTGCTTTGGCATACCGTAGGTATCTAGAAGGTCTTGCCATACTTTCTTTAGTTTAGCGTCGCCCTTCTTGATGCCGATTGTTGGCTTACCTGTCGTCGGGTGAGTGACTCGCTTAAAGTGCGTAGTCGGGAGTCTAATTCTGTAAGGTGCTTCTTCTCCTGTGCTTTTTAGTATTCCAGTTTGAACTAATTGCATTCCTGGGAATACTTTGTTTAGTCCCTTACTCCACTTTGCAGTATTCTTAGACGAACCGTGTTGTCCAGAGGCTTTGCGCTTCATGTCTAAGCGGTTCTTGTGGTGAATCTCCATGAAAAGGAATTTTCCTCGCTTCTTAGGGTCGCCCTTCTTAGAAACTGAATACTTTGGGTTCTTCTTTGGCTTTACCGCATCTTGAAGTCTCTTACTTCTATCTCTCTGTCTCTTATCTTCGAAGGTTTTAGTTCCCTTCTTCATAAAGGCATCATAGTTGCTAAAGCTCCACTCACTTCCCTTTCCTTTTCCTGCTGGTTGTAAAATCCCTACGGGCTTTCTTGAGTGGAAACCATCTAGAACGATTAAACTGGTGTCTTTTGCTGAATTGGCAGCCTTAAGTTTTCCATCGTTACCTGCAAAGTCTGTTATCTTTCCTTTTCCATCGGAAGTAGTTACAAAGATTGAGTTACCATCTTTGAACTTCTCAGGAATTGACTTGAACTTCTCTCCACCAGGGACTTGCACTCTAAAGACTTCTCCAGCTCGGAACTTTGCTTCTCCTTTTTCTTCGCTGCTTCTAACATGACTAGCGGTGATTCTTTCGTTAAGAGGTGTATATCCAAACGGTGCTGCCATTAACACATCTAGAATGCTCTTGGTGGTCCGTGTGTCACCCACTTGATAACTTGATACGGCTTTTCTCATTAGTTGATCTGCTTCTAACGCTTGAGTTTCGCTAGATGTTGTTTGGAACGCATAACTTCTACTATCAGAGATATTACTTTGCATTTCAGTTACCATAGCAACTTCTTGGGCTGACAATGGAACATAACGAGAACGGAAGTCCATGAAAACTCTATCACCTTCTTGAGTGTGAAGTCTATTGATAGTATAGTAGTTATATGTATTAAGTCTAATAGAGCCTAGTATATCCATAGCTAGTTTGAACATCTTATCGTAACGGTGTTTTGAGAAGTCTGCGGACTTTAGTGGGTTTGGCCCTCTTGAAGTCATAATGTCGTATACGATTTGTCCCTTAGTTAGTTCCGAATCAATGTCTGCGGAGTTATTGACGCGATTTCTAAATGCACGATGAGAAGGATCCGTCTCCCACTCTTTTAGGAAGTGATAAACGGCTAATTGTTCCTGTGGTGAAACTTCTGCTGATAACTCAGCTCCCACATCTACCGCATTCATGTTACGAATGTAATCGAACCAATGCTCTGCGGTTGCCAAAGGAAGTAACTCTGGAATGTTGCGAATTGACTTGTTTATCGAAACCTTACCTGCGGCGAGTTCCATACCCAAACTAGGAATTCTTCTAATTGTAGAAACGGTTCTTCCTAGAGCCTGTTGCTTACTGCTCATAATGGCAGCACTTAGTCTAAGGTTTCTCCAAGAGATAACTGAACCCGATGGGTTACCACTAACAGTTTCTTGTGGGTCTAGTCCGTGAAATGCTCTTGATGATTTGCCCATAGAAGTAGAACCACCGTGTATAGGACACTCGCCAGCAAATCCAACTATGTCACAAGTGCAATCAGGGTGGGCATTCATTCTATGACCTTCATTACAACCAGGATTAGAACAATGTCCATTTCTCATAACTCCACCGCATCCAGGATTCATACAGTGGCCGTTGTATCTATATCCAGGGTTTTCTCTACCAACTTGAACATCATCGTCTACTTCGGGCATTCCTTCTTCCATCAACTCACTTTCTTCGTTGAATGGGGACATGCCTCCAATATTTCTTCTAACAGGGTTTCTGTAAACGACTTTTGTTAGAACTTGACCGCTTGGATTGTGTCGAGCTTGGATAACATCGTAGTTTGGATTCTGTTCAATAGTCATAACTTCGTCTTCGGGAATGTTTACTTCCATACCCATGTCGTTTGTAAAAATCACCATATCAATCACCAAACTTTCTTAACTCCTGCACCTACTATTCCTATTACTCCAAGCCCCAATAAAATGTTAAAGAATTTTCCAAAACCTCCACTCTCCAAATGTGTATACTCTGGGTATTCGTCCTCCTTCTTGAGGGGTGGGGGACTACCGCTAGCGCTAGCGCTACTCGCCTCCCCCAATCCTAGAAAAAATCTGTCCCACCACCTCTTTTTCCAGCGTAGCCAGCGAAGCCAGGGGGCTTTTGCTTAAACGCACTTTTTGGTGTTGCAGTCATTTCTCTAGGCCCAGTGCCTAACGACGAACCACTTGAATATGTTTTGTTGTGGCGACGATGACCGCCTCCACCAAAGTAACCATCAAGTGTGTTCATCTTTAGAGTAGAATTGACTCTAAGATTCTCTAGGAGTGCTAATTTGCTGTCGATTACAGATAACTTCTGCGCTCTAATGACCTTATCGTAAACTAGGAAGTTCGACTTGGTGAGTGCTTGAATGAGATTCTTTGTTTCGGTTGCGATACCTCTCCACATTCCTCTTTGGGCCTTTTCCATACCTCTTTCACTAGCAACAAGCGCCATCTCAAGTTCTTGTAGGCGTGTCATCTTTTGTGCAGCGATGTTTTGAATTGAAGCAGCTAGTGAGGCACTTACGGCCATCTTCAAGTCCTTCTCAATAGTCATTATTCTATTGGTGACTTGCGCTCTAATGCTTTCGGCATTTTTCGGAGAAGGGTCTTTGTTGAATGCAACATTGATTGAGTCTAACACCTTAGCCAAGTCGGTATCCAATCTGTCTCTAAGGGCTTTAGGCATATTAGCAACTTGTTGTCCATAAACTCTAGCTATTCTATCTACTTCACTACCTGCATTAGAAATAATATCATTCCAAATAGGTGAGTCGGCAGGGGTTATGCTACCTAACCCACTTACCAACCCATTGAGTTGAGTATTTCTCTTTTGGGCAATCTGTGAAACTATTGCAGCAGCTTGATTAACTACATCGTCGGCTTCTGCCAATAGCATTCCTTCTGTTGTCTCTGGTCGAGAGAAAACATCAGTAACCATAGTTGTAAACTCATTAACAAGTTTTTGCACTGGATCGAGAACTGTTGTTCCCATAGCGTCGGATAGGCCAGCACTTTCAATAGTGCTTCTGATACGCTCGTTTACATCCGCTAAGATGCTATTTACTTTCGCTGTATCTACCGCCATTGTCATACCCCAGGTGTGCCTTACTTATGAGATTACTTATCCAGTTATCAATGTTCTAGCTCCTTTGGCTAATCCTGTTGGTAGTATTGCCATAGCACCTAGCCCTAATGCGATAGCAGCAGTTGTCGCTACCCCGACGACAGTAACCTGTTGTGTCGTAGTCAAATCTGAATCAGCGATTGCTTTTGTTATTCCGACCACTGCGCCGCCTGTAGCAGCACCCGCAGCTTTACCTGCAACCAATCCTGCCCTAACAACTGGATTATCTAAAGTTCCTGTTACTGCGTCTTTAGCACCATCAACAGCGTCTAAAACCCCATCAGCAACATTTCCTAGTCCTTCTAGGGGAACCATGAGGTCGTCTTCATAACCACCATAGCCAATGTAACCATCTAAACTACTAGCACCCCACTTCTCGGTAACATCTTCGACATAAAAGTTTGAACCATTAGTAAAGCCATCTATAGACTTGACTTGCTTTGGTTTCATAACTCTATCAGAGTCCCAATTGTAAAACTTGGCTTTGAGAATGTTATCTGTATAAGCGTATTTCTTAGGTGGTTTGTCATGTGGATGAGTTTGTCCTGTTCTTTTTAGAAACTCTCGCTCTCTTTCATCGACGGCAACTGACTCTGTTATCTCACTTGGGTCGAAGTTATTAGCATTCATCGCTGGCCCTAAAGGATAACCTGCTTCGATTAACTCTTTTTGCTCTGTGGTTTCGGTAACAATATCTAACTTAGTTTGTAAGACATGCCCAGTTGGGGTTGCTTGAATAATATACATCATTTGACTTTCTTTTGAGATAGCGTATGGTTTTCCTTCTATCTCTTGGAGTCTACCGTTTTCGTTATAGTCCAAATAAGGGCCGACCCAGTATTGGGGAACCTTGAACCAAGCAATTGAGAACGGGAAAGAGTATTGCTCTCCCTTATCGCCTTTGACAAGATAATGCAGTGGATTAGCGGGGTCTGTTCCCTCTAACTTGTCTCCGCTTGCTGCTTTTTGCCTAAACCAATCAGCGTTTAGGTCAAGGTTGAAGCAACGCTTCCATGTGTCCATTAAAACTTGCTCGCCCGATACTAACTTATCATCGAGTAAGTCATCTGCGGTGATGTGTCCCATGAATTCCAAGAAATCTACTTCAACTGTTCCCGCAGCACTACCGTCTACAACCTTTCTAGGTTCGTGATTGTTTGGCTTTACTACATTTTCATATACCCAAATCGGTGTGTGACCCTGTGGAACTGCTGTGCCTAACTTGGCGATATCTTCGGGAGATGGTGGGCCGCTAGGCCATCCTTTCATAGTTAGAATACAGTTACTACCTGTTACACTACCTAATGCTTTACCCATTACTAATACTACACTACCTGGTTTTAGTTCTCCGTCAATGTAAGTCGCATAATCTACTTCGGGGTTAGCAAGGTAAGCGAATTTTGCTGGATCGGCAACTCTTACCGAGAATGAGTCTGATAAAATGTAATCGGGTGTCTTTTCGCTGTATGTTCTACCGTGTTTAGGCGGTTTAATCATCAATTCGTATTCCAAAAACATTTTTCCTGTGAATGTCTGGTTACCTATCTTCTGGTTAAACGACCTACGCATCTCTGTTTCAGAGTCTTTCATCTCCATTCTGCCCAACAAGTTATACGCCTTCTCTATTTTACCAGTTTTACTGTTGGTTTTAGGGTAAGGATAACAAAACTTAGTGCTATTCCAACTTTGGTCGCCCATTCCATTCTCAATGCCCTTTTGAATTTCTGCTCGATCAGCGTTGGGGTCTAGTTGTCTAGGGAATCTAAAGTAAAGCACCCACTTTCCTTCTTTATCGGTCTTAGGTGAATACGGTGGGTTAATCGAGGGGCGCGACCACTTCTTAGTCTTAGGATTATACCATTCGACCTTTACTGCATAGTCTCTCTTGCTTACCTTTGTTTCAACAGTTCTTCCACCGATAGGTATCTTTTGCGTATATGATTCTTTGACATTTAAGTTTGGTTTAAGTCGATACGGAATAGCGCTTGCTTCTGCGTAAGTTGTAACCAAACCATCTGGGTCACCACTAGCTGTCTTTGCGCCTCTAACTACCATTCCTTTAGGGACAAAGAAGATGTTGTTTCTGCTAATTGAAACTCTATCGGCATAATGCCAGCATGAGTTCATACCCAAAGGTGCAGTTACGATTGATACTA
>CETK01037503.1_pt1 | contig 24931 bp, 29 predicted proteins | sample 361431 | NCBI WGS metagenome assembly CETK01 (sample SAMEA2622452, study PRJEB7988) | marine metagenome | biome: marine biome (ENVO:00000447); feature: surface water layer (ENVO:00002042); material: "saline water (ENVO:00002010), including plankton (ENVO:xxxxxxxx)" | depth 5 m | reverse complement strand
GCAGAAATTATTGATACTAAAGATCCTAAGAAGTTAAGACCTATTCAGGTGTATGACATTGTCATGTATACAGCAGATGCTGTATTAAGTGGCGGTGTACGTAGATCTGCAACTATCTGTCTTTTCTCACCTGATGATGAAGAAATGATGAATGCTAAAACTGGTAACTGGTTTATGGATAACCCACAAAGAGGAAGATCAAATAACTCGGCGGTTATTGTGAGAGATGAATCTTCACCAGAAGAGTTTAATAAACTTATGCAAAGTGTTAGACAATTTGGTGAGCCAGGTTTTGTTTTTGTTAACTCAAAAGAACATACAACAAATCCATGTGTTGAGATCGGAATGTTTCCACAGATCAAAGGAAAGTCTGGTTGGCAAGGATGTAATTTAACGGAGATTAACGGTGGAAAATGCACATCAAAAGAAGAGTTCTTCAAGGCTTGCAGGGCCGCGTCTATTCTTGGTACTTTACAAGCTGGATACACAGATTTCAAATTTCTTAGTTCGACTAGTAAAAAGATATTTGACAGAGAAGCACTGATAGGTGCATCAATTACAGGTTGGATGAATAATCCAGATGTTCTATTTGATGCAGAAGTATTGGAGGAAGGAGCTCGAATTGTTAAAGAAGTTAATAGAGAGGTTGCGGAAGCTATTGGAATCAATCCTGCGGCCAGGACCACGTGTGTAAAACCTTCAGGAAACGCTTCAGTATTATTACAAACTGGATCAGGTATCCATGCAGAACATTCTGAAATGTATATCAGAAATGTACAAATGACAAAAGATTCAGAAGTTACTGCTGCAATTAAAGCTTCTAATCCTTTTATGGTTGAAGACTCTGTATGGTCAGCAACTGGATCAGATGTTGTTGTTTCATTTCCTATTCTGCCAAAAGAAGGTTCAATATTTAAAGATGAACTATTAGGCGTAGATCATTTAGAAAAAGTAAAGCTAGCACAAAAGCATTGGGTTGAAGCTGGTACAAATATTGAACTATGTGCAGATGAAGGAGTAAGACACAACGTTTCGAATACAATCATAGTTGATGACTGGGATAAAGTTGAAAAGTATGTTTTTGAAAACAGAAACTCTTTTGCTGGAATCTCATTTCTACCAATGACAGGTGATAAAGACTACAATCAGGCTCCAAACACTGCAGTTATTTCTGCCAAAGACATGGTAAAGAAATATGATACAGCAGCAATATTTGCATCAGGATTAGTAGTTGATGGTTTAGATGCATTTGATAACTTATGGAATGCTTGTTCAACAGCTCAAGGTATGGGTGAAGATCTATCTCTTGAAACATCTGACAATGCTATCAAAAAAGATTGGGTAAGAAGGTTTAATTCTTTTGCTGAAAATTATTTAGATGGCGATCTTAAGCAAGCGGAATATTGTTTAAAAGATTCTTATCTATTACATAAATGGAATAAGATTAATAAAAACTTTAAACCAATTACTTGGGAAAATGATCTTACTGAAAAGAAATATACCGAAGTTGATACCTTAGGTGCTGCTGCATGTGCTGGTGGTGGATGTGAAATCGACTTCTAATGTCTATTATAAAAGTATATCTCATTGAGTGTGAGTACTGTGAAGCTGAATCGCACATAACTTCGCAGTACGAACCTCAATACTGTCCTAACTGTTCCACAGAAATAAATGCAGAACATATTAAAGACATTGATGAGGAAGATTAACGATATATAATATTATGTGGTATTATGAAGATAAGATATTTGATCCTGAAAAACATTCTCATCACAATTATGCTGGATTTGTTTACATCATAACAGATTTATCTAATCAAAAGAAATATGTTGGAAAGAAACTTTTTTGGAAGATTCATAAACTTAAGCCTTTAAAAGGAAAAGTTAACAAGCGTCATTCTAAAAGAGATTCTGATTGGCAAGATTATTTTGGATCTAATGATGAAGTAAAACTACTTGTAGAACAGAGTGGTAAAGAAAGGTTTAAAAGGGAGATAATAAGACTCTGCAAGACTAAAGGTGAAATGACATACTTTGAGATGAAAGAGCAAATTGATAGGAAAGTTTTATTTGACGATAAATACTATAACGAGTTTATTGGTGGAAAGATACACTCAAAACATCTTAAAGGAATAGAAAATGCATGAATATAAAGCTAAAGTAATTAAAGTCGTCGATGGAGATACTATTGATGTAGATTTAGATCTTGGTTTCGGTATATGGTTAAGAAATGAAAGAGTAAGACTATACGGTATTGATACTCCAGAATCAAGAACTAGCGACAAAGAAGAAAAAAAATATGGTAAGGCTGCGGCAGCTTTCTTAAAGAAATGGATAAGTGCCGGTGGTGTAAAAATTAAAACACATAAAGACGCAAAAGGAAAGTTTGGTAGAATACTTGGAGAGGTCTGGTGTTTTGATACAAACGTGAATCAAAAGATGATTGAAGAACATCATGCTGTGGAATATCATGGGCAGTCAAAAGAAGACATTGCAGAACAACATTTAGAAAATAGAAAGAAGGTGATATTGGAATGAGTTATTGGTTGATGGTAGTTATCTTTGCAGGAGTATATGCAGATGGAACTCAAGAGGCTTATATATTTAAAGAGCCACATTATCATTCATTGAATGAATGTGTTAGCGCAGCAAATGATCCGAAACAAATACCAGCATTCGCGAAGAAGCTAGTGACTGAATATGGCAGAATGATGGATATACAAAAGATCGTATGTGCTACTCAAGAAGACGTAATCAAGACATTTGGTGCTCAGTACGGAGTAGGAGAACCTGCGTAAATTAATTGTTTACATTTAATTAAATTTATGTTATAATAATACTATTATTGAAAGGAGTTATTATGGAATTTTTTCTAGGTTTAGTTATTGGTGCAGCAGTTGTATACGCTATATGGTGGGTCAGAGATAGGTTTAATAATATACCATGATTTTAATTGATTATAATGCAGTGGCTATAGGTAATCTTGTAGTCCAAAGATTAGATGTTGAAGAAAATTTATTAAGACATATGATCTTAAATTCAATTCGTATGTACAGACAAAAGTTTCAAAACGAATATGGGGAAGTCGTAATCGTTGCTGATGGTCAAGCAAACTGGCGTCGTGATGTATTTCCTCAATACAAATACAAAAGAAGAAAAAGCCGCGATGAATCAAAGATAGATTGGAATGAAGCTTTTAGAATTATTAATATGGTAAGAGATGAAATAAGAGATCACTTTCCATATAAAGTCATGCACGAACCAAACTGTGAAGCGGATGATGTTATTGCTAAACTTGCTTTAGAAACTCAAGAGTTTGGAAAGCATGAACCTGTTATGATAATATCAGCTGATCATGATTTCATTCAATTACATAAGTACGATAATATTAAACAGTATTCTCCTATGTTGAAGAAATTTGTTAAGGATAAAAATCCAAGGTTATATTCCATGACTCATATATTTAAAGGCGATGGCGGTGATGGTGTACCCAATGTATTATCAGACGATAATGTATTTGTTGATGATCGTAGACAAACACCCGTTACTAAAAAGAAACTTGATACTTGGCTTGAAGCTGAAGATCTTCAAAAGGTTATGGGTGACACAATCTATAGAAATTATTTACGCAATAAAAAAATGATAGATTTAACAGAAACTCCTGATGCTATAAAAGAACAAATTATAAATAGTTTTGAGAATCAAGATCCTGGAAAAAATAAAGGAAAGGTTTTTCCTTATCTTGTTCGAAAAAGATGTAAACGTTTAGTCGAGTGTGTACAAGAATTTATATGATAAAGGATTGATATGTATAAGTTAATATTTGAAATAATTGAAGAAACACAAAAAGCCAAATCGAAAGCTGATAAAATAAAAGTACTAAAAGATAACGAATCATGGGGACTTAAAGACGTATTAAGAGGTTCATATGACTCAACTGTAGTATGGAATCTTCCAGAGGGCAAACCTCCTTTCACACCTAATCTTCCTCAAAGCACACCTAGTGATTTACAAAGAAAAAATACACAATTTAAGTATTTTGTAAAAGGTGGAGCTGGAGATCAAATGATGAAACCTAAAAGAGAAAGATTGTTTATCGAGCTTTTAGAATCTATACACCCTAAAGACGCTGATTTAGTAATATCAATGATTGCTAAAAAAAGCATTAAAGGAATCAATAGAAAACTTATAGATGAGGCTTTTCCAGGTTTATTAAAAGATTCTCAGTAATGTTAACCTTTAACCTTTGGAGAGTATGTATGACCCAAGATCAAATAGCAAGACTTCAAAATGATTCTAAAGAATTAGAAACTTTCGCACGACAAATGAAAAAGGAAGGAAGAGTAGATTTGGTCGAAAAAATTAGAGCTAAGAAACGCCATGTTGACGAACACATTGAAAAATATACGGATAAAGCCGCATAAAGGGTTTACAAACAACAAAAAATTTGATATAATTATATTATGAACATATTTATTTTAGATGAAGATCCAGTAATCGCTGCGCGTATGCTTTGTGATAGGCATATACCAAAGATGATTGTTGAATCCGCTCAAATGCTATCGACGGCTCATCGGCTACTCGATGGTTCGCCCACTAAACGCAGATCTCGATCAGGTAAGACAATACAAACTTACTATGAATTTAAAGATGCGCGTGATGAATTGTACTATACTGCAGTTCATAAACATCACCCTTGCACTACTTGGACCATGGCATCAATTGAAAACTATAATTGGCACTATGGGCATTTTGCTGAAATGTCTAAAGAATTTACATTTCGTAGACAAAAAAATCATGCAACTTGGGAAAAGATTGGTGTAATACTTGCAGCTCCGCCAATAAATATACCGAAGATCAAAAGAACCGAGTTTGCGCAAGCAATGAGTCATTATCCAGAATGTAAAGTAGAAGGTGATGCAGTGCAAGCTTATCGTAACTATTATCACAGAGCTAAACCATTTGCCAAATGGGAATGGGGTCGAGAAGCTCCTAACTGGTGGAAAGGATTTCAAGGTGCCGAATTACACGCTACGTAACATCAAAACAAAAGAAAAAATTATTGTCAATTGTACATATACACAATTGCAAGATAAATTAATGGCTGACTCAGATCTAGTTCAAATGCTAGTGATGCCAGCTATAGTGGGAGGCATTGGAAACTCTCATGCAAATTCAAAAACTAGTGATGGATGGAAAGATCATCTAAATAGAATCAAACAAGGATCTGGAAAAAATAATACTATAAAGGTGTAAAATGGAAAAAGTGACATTTGAAGATGTTGGCGGTGACATCGTTAAAGAAGATGAAAGATATACTGTCAAAGATAATAAGTTATTAAAAAATTTAGTATTAAGCTCAACTAAATTAAATCCTAATATGAGTACTACTGGCCACAAACATCAAGGTCAAGAAGAAGTGTATTTATTTTTAAATGGTACAGGTACTATACAGCTTGATCAAAAAACTGTCGATGTTCAAAAGGGTGATGTGGTATTAATTCAAGATGGTGTCTTTCATAAAGTAAACGCTAATTCCGATGGACTAGATTTTATTTGTGTATTTGATGGTCAAAGGTATGATCATGTTGCGTGTCTTGGTTACGACTAATGACAATAATGCCGTTGACACAAAAGGTAATTGATGCTTTGAGATGTGTACATGATCCTGAAATTCCAAGTATAAGTGTATTAGATCTAGGGCTGATATATGAATTAGATGTTAGTGAAGATGGTGATGTTTATATAAAACATACTCTTACAAGTATGATGTGTCCTTTTGCTGATCAAATCTGTAAAGATATTGAAGAAGCTCCAAAAGGTGTTGTTGGTGTCAGATCTGTAAAAAGAGAGTTAGTTTATAATCCTCCTTTTAGTATGGATATGGTTCCGGAAGATACAAAAATTATTATGGGTTGGGATTGAAAAAAAGTAATCAATTAAAAGTAGCTCTTGATGAATTGGAGCAAATTGAACCTGTAACTGAAAATCAAAAGAAAGCTTTTGAGGCATGGGAAGAAGGACATAATATAGTTCTGTCTGGAAGTGCTGGAACAGGTAAAACCTTTATCGCACTATATTTAGCATTTAGTAAGATGCTTAAGTATGAGCAGTACAATAAACTTCTCATAGTCAGATCAATGGTTTCAACAAGAGATGGTGGGCATCTTCCAGGAACTAAAGAAGAAAAAGAAGAACCTTACAAAGCTCCATATAAATCTATTTGTGGCGAATTATTTGGTTATGATGGTGCTTGGGGAAAACTAACAACAACAAAATCAGTAGGATTTGAAACTACATCTTTTATTAGAGGTGTAACTTTTGATAGAACTATACTGATTGTTGATGAAATGCAAAACATGAACTTTCATGAACTTGATTCTATAATAACTAGAATAGGAAATGATTGTAAGATTATATTTTGTGGAGATCATAATCAAACTGACTTTACACGTAAAGATGAAAAAGATGGAATAATTAAATTCATATCTTTAATAGAACAAATGAGATTCTTTAGAGTTATTAACTTTGGTTGGATTGACATTGTTAGATCAGACTTTGTTAGAGATTATATAATGACAAAGGAGATGATGGGCTTTTGAGGAGAGGAAGAAAAAAAGAACCAAGAGAATATGTTGAAATGAGAATGAAACAACTTATGGAAGAAAGACAAAAGGCAAACGATAAAATGACACGAATGTGGTTATGGAAATGCGCTGAAGAATTAAAATGGGTCTTACAGGTTATTGATGGTACAAAAAAAGATAAATGAAAGAATGGATATACTTCAGAACTGGATGGAAAACAATTATCATCTTAAACGTCCAGAAGTTGTAAAGGAACACATAGAATCTGTTTCTAAGTTTTGGTCAGTTTTATCAGAAGAAGACAGAGATTATATTCAAGGTTGTCAATATGCTATTGAAGAAAATATTGAATGGAAGTCAGATGACAAAAAATAGTAAGATAGTATTTCTTACTGATCTCATAGAACAAAGGTTAAGAAAAGAAAGTGAAATAAAGTTTTATGAAGATCAACTAAAAGAAATACAAGATAAATTATTCTTTTTGAGAAAAGAGCAGGAACTAACAGTAACTATTATAGATATTTTAGAACAAGAAAAGATAATAGATTTTGAGTATGGTAAGGCAAAACTACTTGATAAAGAGTAAATTATATATAATACTAAGGAGAATTTAAATGGTTATCATTTACGGTAGACCAGCATGTGGGTGGTGTGATAAAGCGATTGCCATTTGCAAACAATATAGAATAGAATACGAGTATAAAAGTATAAGAAACGAAGATTTTAAGAATGAACTATTTGAAAAAATGCCAAACGCAAGAACCGTTCCTCAGATATGGTGGAATGATAAACATATTGGTGGATTTTCAGAACTAGCAGAAGAAATAGATAACACAAGAGGAGGAGTCGAGAATGGCTTTTGAATTTGAATTTACGAAAGATCATTTAGGACCAATCATTCCAGGCAACAATAAAGTTGATGAATGGTATGAAGCATTATGTAATATGCTTCCAAAATATGGAATCACAACAGAAAGAAGAGTGGCGCACTTTTTAAGTCAATGCGCGCATGAAAGCGCAAACTTTAAAAGATTAGAAGAAAATTTAAATTATTCTGGGAAAGCATTAAAAGCAGTGTTTGGCAGATATTTTGGAAATCCGCCTAAGAGAGATGCTGATCTATATCATCGTAGACCAGAAACTATTGCTAACTATGTTTATATGGACGAGTTTCGTAAATATAAGATGGGTAATGTCAATGAAGGAGATGGCTGGTTATTCAGAGGTCGTGGATTAAAACAGCTCACTGGAAGAGATAATTATACCAAGTTCGGTGCAAGTGTAGGAATGTCTGCTGAAGATGCTGCAGTATATGTGGCAACTAAAGAAGGTGCTATTGAAAGCGCTTGTTGGTTCTGGGATACAAATAATCTAAATGAAATTGCTGATACCGATGATGTAAAGCGTATGACTAAAAAGATTAACGGTGGATCTATTGGATTAGCAGATAGACAAAAAAGATATACACATGCGATGGAAGTATTAGGAATGTCCGCTGAAATGCTTGATACAGAAGATGATGACATTCAAGAAATATTAGATGATATAGGTGTTCTAAGAAAAGGAGCAAAAGGTGATGGAGTTAAGATAATGCAGGAAGCATTAGGAATAACTGCTGACGGCGATTTTGGTCCTGGTACTGAAAGAGCGCTGAAAGCTTGGCAAGAAGATAATGGTCTTACACCAGATGGTATTGCAGGACCAGCAACTTTTGCAAAGTTACTAGATTGATCTTTACAGTGTCATATTGTCCAGAATGCGGCGCGGAGCTAGATCACAATAATTTTTGTTCAAATTGTAAGGTAAGGAGATCATGGCAAAGTTTAACAGATTTGATCCAAAGAATAAGAAAAAAGGTAGAAACCAAAATAACTCACAAAGAAAGCCAAAGATAAAAGCAGTTGATAATGATAAAGTTATGAAGTCATTAGTTAAAACACTTGTCAAACAGACTGTGATATAAATGTAACACATTTAAAAAAGTTCATTTTATTTGAAAAAAAACGTTTACATTCCTTGTTTTTTATAGTATATTAGTATTATAAGGAATAAACAAGGAAGATATTATGAAAAGAAGAAATGACCAAATCCCAATGACCTTCCAACAGGAAGTCAACCTGCATGAATATGGCAGTATCTGGGGTCGAAAGAGAACCTCAGAAGAATGGCGTCAAATCGCTATTCAACGCAAGCGTACGGCCACAGTTGGCCGAAGAAAGCTTGCTTTCCTAAACCAGCCTGGAATGAGGCAACTGGTTCAAGACTTGGAAGAGCAAAGAGTTGCTCAACCTTGGAATGAGTTTGCTACTAGTATGAGTAGCGCTCTTTCAGTCTGGGGTCAGTGGACTCCAGGTCAATTAGCTGCTGTTAAGAAAATGGTAGCTAAATTTAAAAAGTCTATCGAAGGCAAGACAGGCCGATGGGCTGGAATACAGGGGTACATATATGAGTAATGTTATCCTTACAGATGCTGATGGTGTTCTACTAAACTGGAGAGATTCATTCGATGCTTGGATGATGAGACAACATGGTATCTTTGCAACTGGTGATGTCAATCAATACGATCAAATTGAAAGATATGAAGATCCAGAAATATGGAAAAAAATAGTTGAATTTAACAGTTCAGCAAACATTGGTTGGTTACCACCACTATATGATTCAGTAAAGTATGTTAGAAAGATATACGAAGAACTTGGAATGAAGTTTACTGTAATAACTTCACTATCTAAAAATCCATACGCACAAAAATTAAGAACACAAAATCTTATCAATATATTTGGTAAAGACGTATTTGAAGAATTCATTTACCTAGACACAGGTGAAGACAAAGATGTTATCCTTGGACAATATTCAGAATATTATCCAGGAGCATACTGGATTGAAGACAAAGTTAAAAACGCCATACATGGTGCTCAAGTTGGTCTACAATCCTTATTAATGAAACATCCTCATATCAAAACAGAAGATACTGAGGGTATTCCTAAAATGTCAAACTGGAGAATGGTATATGAAACAATCGGTGGCTGAAATACTTAGTTTAAGATTTCAATTCGAAGAGATAATTCGAAATTTCGATATCCCTGAAAACAAGCGAAACGGACATATAAATAGCCTAGAATGGTTTAAAAAATATGGTAACCGAAAAAACAGATTTCGCGATGGATATTCAGAGGCAATTGAACTTTGCAATTCTATATTAAAAGGATCAAAAAATCTGACGTAAGGTTATCTAGAAATGGATGCTTATGACGAGAAGTATAAAAGATTTATACGGTGATCTGCCTAGTGGATTATTTGCAAATGATGAAGATGATGCCTTAGTCAAAGAAGATAATGGTCGATATGTTTATAAAGACTTAAGTAAAGAAGTCTCTCTTTCTTATAGTCTCTCTGGTGACAACGCCATCAAGGTAAATAAATCGACTTTATCAAAACATAATTCAAGCACTAACTTTTCTCAATCCTTTTATGTCTTTCCAGACATACAAGATAGCACTCCTGTATTTTCATATAATCATGATTCCACGCCACAAACAATTTTAGATATTGGTAGTTTAAGCACTGGTGTAAGTACAAAAGGTGGAATGAGGGCGTATCCATTTGATCCATGGCGTTTTAATATTCATGAAAATGGATCGCTATATTGGACTGGAGACTCTTCATCTTTTGTTAGAGCTGATAGTGCCGGAAAAGGAATTCCTGATCCAAATTTAACTGTCAAACCATATACGATTCAAGCTTTTGTTCATGATAAAAATATTGATGTAAACAAAAATCAAACACTAGTAAGGTTTGGTGATGACGTAATCTATAGACAAAAAGATTTGACTTGGGGTGGAGTTGATCATGCATTTACTAGTAGAAATAATCAACAAAATGTTCCAAATAAGAAAGAAGATTGGGAATATAATGGTTTAACTTTTGATGGTTATGATTTCAAACTTCACAGAGATAATCAAACTTTAGATGCTATAAGAAATTCAGATTTTGATATTGATGCTGGAGTATTTAGATACAAAGATGTAAGCACCGATAAAGATGCCGCATTTCAGTGTAAAGTATTTTTTCCAAATAATCCAACAAGTGATGCCACATTATTCAGAGTTGGTAATGGAAGTGGATATGAAACACGTATAGAATACGACGTCAACTATAATGGTCTAGGCCCTAGGCTTGTAGTAAAATGTATGCAGCTCTCTGCTGAAGTTGACATATCATCATATAGTTTTTTTAATAATACTTATCGTGTAATATCTTGGGATATTAAAATAAATCCTGCTAGACTCAGAGTATGGATTGATGGAGAAAGCGTTGCTAATCTTTCTTCATCTTCTATTTTGACTGATGGTGTTTGGGCTAAAAACTCTCCAAGTTATAATTCGACGTCTCCAATTACAGCCATTTCAGTATCAAGTGCTTCTCAAATCAAAGTTCCAACTAGAGATATTAATTTTGCTGCGTATGAATTTGATGGAGATCGGGCTGGTACAAGACCTTTCACATCTTTAGATGCCGATGGTAACATTTTAGCTAATGTTAAGGCAAACGATCGTGACAAATACTTCATGATTGATTCTAAATTATTTCATAATCAAAACAAAATTTACTATTTTGAAATGGAATATGATGGACCCTCTATAGTTGCAGGAGGTACCAGATACGCTGAAGGTTCAGTTAGGCCTTTTCTTGCTGATGCAGGTTGGGGATCAAACGATCCTGGAACAACTACAGGCTATCCCTTAGGAGATCCTGGACCAATAGACACTGCTAATAAATATTGGCACAATCATTCATCCAATTTGTATTATATAAATCAAGGGACAGCCACAGCTTTGAATGAACAAGTTTATGATTATGTTAACAATACTTATAATGTTGTTGGTAACGAATATGTGGGATCTACAGGTGATGGATTATCACCTAGAACCGCAACTAGATATACAAATGGCGATTATTATAATGATGCGACTTCTCTATTTGCAAGTCAAGAATACTATCAAGGAAGAAATCCTAATAATGGATTTTATTTAACTAACTTACCTATGAAAAGAGGTGATACCCACGGAAGAGTTGGAAATAATTTGCTTAGTGCCGGGAACGTAAAAAAGAGAAAATACAGCTTTTTTATTGATACAATAAATGGAGGTCTTTATTCAGTTTTAAATGGAGGATTCTACAATTTTTCTCATTCAGATCCTGATAGAGCTTTTAACATTCCTTACAGAAGTTGGTACAATTCAGATTATGATCCACATAATAATATTATTGTAAGACCACAATCTCTTGCTAGTCACTACTCGACTCCATATGTACCAGGAACTAATGCAGCACCTGGTTATTATTTAGGTATTCTAGTAAAAGCTTATAGGGCTTATCATACCTCGGGTTGGCCTGCTCGTACCTATGGGCCGGCGGCGATGCGAGATGGTTCTTATAGATATGCTAATAATGGATATGATGCTAATGGTAATCAATATGGTGATTATCGTGATTATGGTCCCTATGGTAGGTACGCAAGAGTACCTGATCAAAATGTTAAAATTATCTTAAATCCTGCCGATTGGGAGTACGATCCAGAGGATATACTTGTTAATAAAATTGCTTTAACAAGAGAATATCATCCAACAAAAGGTTTTTTAGATGGTGGAAGTCCATATTCATTTTCAACTGGAGGTTTAAGTGCTTCTCAAGGCGAATACGCCGCTACTGCAGCATCTCCATGGTATAAACCATTAGGAACTCAAAACTCTGGTGGTATATCAGGAACTTATGATTTAATTGATGCATCTGGATATAGAAAATTAAGATACTTTCCTAAAACATTTCCTTCTTTATATTCCAATTCATTAACCATTGGCAGGTCTGCTTTAGAAATAAATTTAGAACAGATAAATGGATCAGATTTTGCAAATGATTATGTGGCTAGAACAGGTGGAACGGTTCGATCATGGCCTGGATCATACGCTGGAAATCCAACACTGGCACAATACATAAAAAGCATGGCAGATGGCGATGCATTATTAATAGATCCAGGAACATATACGATACACAGTACTGCAAATGGAGTTGCAAATGCAAGATATGATGCAGGTCTAGGTAATACTATTGCTGAAACAACACCATTTCAAAATAGTAAGATTCTCATTTGTGGAAACACAAGGGATCCAAGTTCTGTAATAATTAATTACGTTCCTTATGGTGCAGCAGGAAATACAGTAACTCCAGCGGCTGCACCTTATAGTACAACAACACAGCATGTAGGTGCAATATGGGGTCATCAGTCAGATGTTAATACAGGTTTGGCCTTTCTTACTCTTAAAAGAGATTTTGAAGATTACTATAAAAGGAAGGTTGCACTATTCTGGTATGCTGATGGCGGATTCGCTGAAAAAGTCATTTTTGATTTTGGTGGTGATGATACAATAAGACCAGGAGCTTATAACGATAGATTTTGGCTTGCATATGAAAGAGGAATATTTGAATATAATGAACCAGTAAAAAATAAAACATTTAAAAATTGCTTCTTTAAAAACTATGGTAATGCTAGTACTGATATAGCTCCTGGTTCTAGTAACATAGGTGGCAGGAGTTTTAATTTTGAAAACTGTGCTTTTTCTGTATCAAATGCTATAATAGGATTTGAAACGCAATCCAATATTAATTTTACTGGTTTTAATATAGACAACGCTACTATATCTGGTAATACTGCAAGACTCGATATGTTTAAAGGTTACATAAATGAGTTTGCCATACAATCAAGAGTCGAGATGGATAGTTCTGAATTTAATTCTTTAAATTTAGGCACAGATGATTCGTCTCAATTGATAGTCTACAATAAGTCTAGAACCACTAATAGTCAATTGTACAGAAAGTTTTTTATTGAAGCTAACGTAAAATCTAAAGAACTTTTAAGAATGGACGATAGAGGTTACATTTACAGAAATAAAACTGATCAGGTAGGAGTGGTAAACCTACAACCAGACGCTTGGAATTATGTAGTTCTAGAATGGAATAACAGTAATAATACTGTCACAATAACAAATAACGCAGCCGATAGCGTTGTACAAAGTAATTTCTTTGATAGTTTTTATATTTCAGATACACATTTAAAAATAGGTGCCATGGATAGTTTCAACTTTTCTAGAGCGGATTATGATGCAGTGTATTCTTCTGTAGGAAATTCATTTAAAGATTTTCAAGTAACTGATTCTGATATCAGTACGTTTAAAGATTCTGCTGAACCAGAATTTAATAACAATGCTACATACATGCTAGCAAAAAATTATTTTAGTAATATTGGTGCTTCTCAAATAAAAGGTCCAACTCCTGATAGTGTCAATGATGATATTACTCTTGCCGAGTTTAGTCCTTATACTGGCCAGGCAAAAGGATGGTTTCAATATGGAGTAGTTCGCGATGGATATGATTCTGTCAGAATGCACTCTGGATTTAATGATGATTATGTCTTTACATATGATAGTAATTTACGTGATAGTGATATTGGAGATTTTGATGTACAAATAGTATTGAGCAATACTGATACTGAAGGTAGTCCTATAAGATGGACATACAAAGAAGTTTATAATAATAATCCAAGAAGGTTTAGACTAGGCCGTGACAGTACTTATGGTTATAATTATATTTTAAGAAAAATAATAGATTCGTCTGGAATGAGTCTTGATCACACTGGGTACGTTTCATTTTATCCACAAAAGATAACAATGGCAGATTCTTGGGATCATCCAAAAATGATGATAAGACAAGGTAGTGGTGAAGGTGGTGTAATATATTCAGTGGCGGTTATGTATGATAGGTTTGGATGTGCAATTGATTTAGGATCATCTACAAATTTTGTAAATGAGTTTATAAAAGTAAAAGCTTTAGATCCATCATTAAATCCTAAAACTGATTTTGTTTATCCAGATTGGCCACAAGTTAGCAATAGAAGCTATGTAGTAATACAAAATCTATTTGATAGTGAAGGAGAATTGCCAGTATGACGTATACTTACTCGGATTCAGCAAGAGAAATCATGAAGAATGGTGCTGCATTAGCTAATGTAAGTGGTAGAATATATCAGAGAATTCCAGATAAAAATCAATGGAAGTTAGTTGGTGCGACTCATTCAGATGTAACATTTACAAAAGATTCTTTTGGCAACGTATCTCAAACTTTAGATTCTTCAGTAGATCTTAATGAAAATCCTATGACCGTTCTTTTGTCTTTAGCTCAGCAAGACAGCGATGGTAATCCAATAAACTGGACCGTAACAGAAGACGGTCAGAGAAATGAGATGACTATAATAACTGGTACATCATATAATAAAACAATATCCGTTACTGTTAATGAAGTCGAAAAAGACAGTTTTGGACTTCCTACAAACGAGCTTATAGGAATGCAGAATTTGATAAAAGTATATAGTAATGATGATGTAGCTTTTACATATTTTGATTCTAATGAAATACCGTACAGATCTTATGATTTTAGAAGTGACACACTGGATGAAAAAAGATTAAACTTTACTATTAAATTTACTAGCATGGATGCGATGATAGCAGAATATAACTCAGTAAAAGTATTAGATCTCTTAAGCATAGGTAGTCCTTTAGTACAATTACTTAGAAGAATATCATCAAGTGGTAGTAATGAAACTGACATACAATTTAATAATGATGGAAGTAGAATGTATTTTCTTGAACCAGCATCAAGTCCACAAGTTTTATATCAGCAACCTTTATTATCTGAATATAATGTTGGGACACTGAATAAGATACAAGGAACTGCAGATAGATTTGAATTTTCAGAGCAAGAGGTACAATCAGGAAGAGGAATACAATTCAATTCTACAGGCACCAAAGCCTATGTTTTAGAAGATAGAAATAATTATACTGAATTAGGTCAAAAATTATTTTATCCTGGAAGGGCAAGAATAATAGAATATGATCTTACTGATTCTTTTGATATAAAAACAATAACCAACAATTCACCAAATTTAAGAAACAGAAACATAGGAACCGAAACATTTTTTGGTGAGGGTGATAGTGGTTCAAATTATCTGTATTCATTACAGCAAAGATTTACTCAAGTAGATGGAATTAGTGATACTAGATTACTTACTTTTGCAAATTCCAGTAGGTTGAATAGACTTACAATGGACACAAAAAACGCTGCTAACTCTGCTAGAGATCAATCAACATTGAAAAAAATATTATTACCAAGATATGTTCAAACATATTCCGAACACGGTGCTCCCAGTCAATCTGAGAAAAACAATGGCGCTTTTGGACAATATTGGGACGGTAATGCTTTTCCTGGTGATCCTACAGGTATCTATGCCGCAGATGGTGTCACATGGTTAAGCGCAAAAGATCAGGGTTTAGGCGCCTATCTAGGAAGAGATGGTTGGCCTACATCTTGGGGTGCTTATGGCGGTCTCTTACACTGGGCATATTACTACTATTATTGGTATTGGGCATATTACTATCGAAGAACTCCAATAACTCGTTGGGAACATGTAGGAGCTCCAATAAGTGTACACCTATCAAAAGACGGTGAATATCTTTATTACGTTACGCAAATAGCAGCAGATAAAGGTCTTCTTGGTCGAGCGAGACTTGGTACTAAATGGGATATAGAATCAATAGATCTTAGTAATAGTTCATACACATCTGCAATTGATAGTGATGGAATAGCAAATTTTCAAAGTATCCTCCATACTATAGGAGCCACTAACACGTTACAGTCATCTAGACCATATAAAGATAAAAGCGTTTATTCAATGACGTTGACCCCTGATTGTAATAAAATTTATTTACTTGATGTCGACACTCATGCGGTTTATCAATATAATATGACGTCTGCTCATGATTTAACAAGTCTTAATAGAACGACTTTAAGTACAAGTCCATTATCAATAGATCCAAATGGGTTCGATGCTAAATTAGATCTTTCCGCTGTTCCACTTGTAAGTGGTGGTCCTGCTCTTCAAGCTAAATTGGATAGGATTGTTGAAGGTGCTAACTATCAGTCAAACGTTAAAGACTTTTTAGATCAATCATTAGTAAGATCTATTCAATTTAATAAAAATGGAACAAAGTTTTATGTGATGAACGATGTGGATATTTTTGAATATGGTTTGTCAACAGGTTATGATTTGTCAACAGCAACTTTTACAAAATCAACAAACAGATATAAAGCTATAACTGAACATAAAGCAATGAACACCACAGGACTTGTAAGAGTTCAGGTAATGCAATTTCATACCAGCCCTGTATATAGTGAAGAGGATAATTACGAAAAAAGCTCATCAAATCTTCAAGATAGCGGTGATAGAGCTGGAACACAAAGAATGTATTATCGTGATAGTGATAATATTCTTTTAATAACAACTGATGATGTAGTTAACCAATTTACAGCTGATAGCGTCGGGAATGGTACTCAACTATTAGAAACAATTAGAATATTAGGTGATAGTTTTCAATCTCCTGGTGGGATTGCTTTAAATGATAGCAACAACAGAATTTATATATCTGATGTTAACAAAATTCATAGACTAGATCTCTCTATTCCAGAAAGAATTAACACAGCAAGAGATGGTGGTAGTACAATTACAGCAGCAAAAAATATTTCAGGAAATGCTATTGCTATAAAACCAGATGAAACTAAGATATTTACAGTTGATTCAACTAGGAATATAATGGAATTTGTCAATGATAGTGCAGTATCTGGAATGAGACTGACAAACATATATGAGACAACAGGTGATAATTCAAGTATACGAGGATTGATTTGGAATCCTGCTGGATCTCAAGTAACTACTAGTGGCGTTGGATCTAAAATAGAAACTTATAAGTTGAAGAACAGTTATAACATCAAACCTATATAAATAGTAAAAATTCAAAGGAACTAAAATGGTTAACTTATCAGATTTAAGAAGACAATCGCTTGATCTTTTACCCAGTGCTGATTCAACAGTTAGTATAGGTTCTCCTAGTTTAAAATTTAAAGACCTATATCTTTCTGAAAATTCATTGCACTTAGGTGATAAACCTTTTAGTAAGAAAGATATTCTTGATTTTGATCTTGGCATAGAACCAGAAAACATGACTATTGCTGTCGACATGACTGGAGCGGGAGGTTCACCAGATTGGTTATGGTCATGGGACGTTACGTCAAATCTTCCTTATGCCAGACAAAAAATTAGAAATGCCGCGCAGGCAGCCGGAGTTCCTTTATATAAACAAGGAACATATGTAGTTAAGAATTTTGGTGCTCATAGTCTTAATGGAAATATGACTCAAACACATAAGATATATTTAAAATGGATAGAAGGTGCGGGAACGCAAAATATTCCTTCATGGTCAGTATTTACACTAATTGATTCAGATGAAACATTTGATCAAGTAAGAGGAGGAGTACCAACAGATGTCCAACGACTTAATATTTCAGTCCCTGCAGCCTTATCAATCCCTACTGCTGACTCTGGGCTTACTCCACCTACGGTTACTTATAACATTGGTGCTGCTGGCGGTCTTTACAAGTTTACAGGCATGGCGGGAACGGGAGACAACAGATCTATAGGACCAGTTTATGTAGGAGGAACTTATACATTCGCAATGGACAGTACAACAGCGGGTCATCCGATATATCTAAGTACAGAATCAGATGGCGCGTGGTCAGCAGGAAATTATGCAGGCGAATATCTACACGGTGTTACCAACAGTAGAGCACAAGGGTCTGCTGGAACAACCGCAAATTTAGTATGGACAGTTCCAGACAGCGCTGTAGGTCAAACATTTAAATATCGTTGTGGACAACACTCAACGATGAAAGGTAGCATTAGAGTCAAACCTTTACAAGTAGATTCTACAGGTGGAGGAGTACCAATTTTATTTTTTCAACATGATCAAGAAAAACACGCAGATAGTGCAGAGATAAGAGACATTCCAGGAGCTACCGCTCAGATGTGTATGACATTTGATGGATCTAAATTTGTTCCACAAGACATGAATGTTTATTTAAACAAAACACCTATAATGAGAGAAGCTGTTAAAGCCCAAGCAAAAGAACAAATAACAACAGAAATAAGTACTGGTGCAGTGGCAACACCTACATCAGTTAAGGCAGCAACAACGTTTAATGCTAATTTATCTCAACAAGGTGATCTATCGATTATTGCAGGAACAGCAAAATGGTACGCCCCATTTAATGCTAAAGTATTTGAAGTTCTTCCAAGACTTGGAACCTCTGCTGATGGAGTAGTTACTATTCAAATACAACAAAATGATTCAAATCAATTTGCGTTTGAAATACCTGCTAATCAAACGTCAAAATCATTTCTTGCTGATTCAGATGTATTTTCTATGGCAAGTGGAAATTATCTAACAGTAGATGTTACATCAATAGGAACTTCTGCAAAAGGAAAAGATCTCGTAGTACAATTTAAGTATAGAGAATCAGGATAAACTATATAAATATACAGTAATAACGGAGATATAAATGGCAACAAGTAAAGATTTTACGCTGAAAAAAGAACATTATGTAGATGAAAATGGAGCGTCTGTGTATGAGACTATTAATTTAAAAGCAACTTTGACAGATGATGCCGCAATACATATACATGATTCTGATGGTAACTTATTACAAATTCAGCCAACAAAAAATGATGGAGGACTTGATTCTGACTGGTCTAGCGTTGATCAGGGAATTGCTTATTATAGAATTGATAATAGCCACGTGGAAGGATAATAAATGGTTAAGATAAAAAATTATAACGGAAATGAAGGACATCCAGTTATCATGGAAGATCCACGACCAGGAGTTGATGGAATGTACTTCTGGGGACAGAAAGTAAATAAACAAACACTAGCTCCAGAATTTGATAACGTGTTATCAGGTAATCCAATTGGAACTTCATTCGGTAAATTTCAAGATCAGATTGGAATGGGTAATACAAGTTCTGAAGATAAGCACAGAAGATCAAGAATGATGCTTAGTAAAAATACCGTTAATGTTTCTGATCCACAAGGCACTAATGGTAACAGTTATTATGAAAATGTTGATCCCAACTCGTCATTCTTTATAGATGAAAATAATATGAAGGGAACCTACATTTATTATATAACAAGCGGTGGGGTAAAGTCTGTTGTCATGTTTTCTCAATATTATGGTGACATAATGCATTCTCACAGGTGGGGTGCTCTTCAAGATACTCAATCACTTATGGACGGTTTACAAAATACTCCATCTACAGAACTTGGCAGTGATGATTGCAGGGGAGTGTATCCAGTAGGAGTTGAAAATGGTAGACTTGTAGGAATAGGAATGTATCATACCAGTGGATATCAGTATTGGTACCCATCATGGGCTTGGTTTTCAATGGGTGCGGCATGGCCAGGTAGTTATGGTGGGGTTACTTGGAATACATCAAATGCAGGTAATAACTATAACTTTCATCATATTGGAACTGGTGCTGATGGTAAACATCGATGGATGAGAACTCATAAAAGTAATCTAGGTCATGTTTCAATATGGAAAACTGTTTGGTCAGGCACCACACCAACATTAACGCATGTATTAAACGAAAATTCAAATCCTAGTACTGGTGGAACTCACTACGGTGGTAACTTTAATAACGGTACACAAGGAGTTATATGGCCATCAAAGTTTTATACAGATCCAAGAGATTCTAATAAGAAAGTTTGGTACCAACCATATTTTGATACAAACTCTCAGTTTCATCCACAGTTAATTACTTGGGATACATCAAGCGATACTTTTGCGAGAGAAACTGACATATCCTGTAACGTGTTAAGTCAAACTCATGTCGATTATTCAGGCTTGAATAGTTTAACTGGTTACTATCAATATATGGCAGTATACAACGAAACATTCGTATCAGGTGGAAACAGATATCTTTCATTAATGACATTGGCAACTTACACAGTCACTGCGGCTGGATCGCCACAAAAGATCATCACTTATGGTATCAACGCTTCAAATCCAAAGACGCTTACCTATCATAGCACTTTGGACGTAGGTGAAACAATATTAAATTGTGTTTGGTTAAATGATAGTAGAACTATGATGGGTCTGTTGCTATTAAACTCTGCAAAGATATACTCATGGAATAATACAAGTGGTTGGGGTCTTACCACAACTATCGGAGAGTTTTGTTACGGAATGGGAAGAGATAGTTTAGATAGGATTTGGTATTCTACCAAGTCATCTAGATTTGGCGCATACAATATTGATCTTCATGTATTATCTCCAACGCTACCTGTCACAATTACTGTTACACCAGAACTTGATAAGTACAGCTATGCAGGATCAACTATCAACTCGTATTTAAATATAAGCGCATTAAACGCTTCTGGTAATAGAATTGCCGCTACAGTTAAAGTTGCAATTGAAGGAGCATCTATGAAGTTTAGCGATGATACCGTTGTCAAAGAAATAACTACTTCTTCAAGTGGTGAAACACAGCAGAATATAAAGGTTACGGGAGCAGGTTTTATTAACATTACTGCGAGTGTTGTAGTATAGGAGGGTTGAATGCCTTCACCATTTATAATTCAAAGAGTATTATCACTAAATCTTCAGAACATGGAAGACAGCGCTGGAAGTTTTCCTGGTAATCTTGAAGGTGCTAATCAACAAATTATAATTGGCAATGCTGATTCATCATTCATCAATACGATGGATGTACCTTTATTAGTTGGAATGCCTCAAATTAGTCAAGAAGGATTAGATTCTTCTTACTTGAATAATTATTCAAAATTAGGTGGTCAAGGAGAATCGATAAAGAAAATATCAATTGGTGATGCTTGGCACGATTCTGGCGCCGTTCTTTATGATAGTGCATCAGTTATTAACAATCGTTTTTTAGATTCTGATGTAATTACAGAAAGATTGAATATAACTGCAATATCTACTAAAGGTGACTTGGATGCGGCTAGTCTAACAACATTCTCAACAAGCACGCACACTCCCTTACACAGAATGACTCTTGATGGACATTCAAGTGGTACTGTAGCCGATACGAGTAGTAGAAATTGGAATAGATCATTGTCTACTGCAACGATAGGAGGAAAGACCGCTGTCAATAGTAACGTAAGTTATAATTTTGGTTATCTTTCCGGATCAAATGTTAACTGGCCACAGTATTTTACATTGTTTGCTATTTACTATAATAAAAGCAATGCCGATGATTACTGGTACAATCATACTTCAAGTTCTCATTTCGTAAGGATAACTAATACTTCTACTTCTGGAACAACAGCTGGCGATATTGCGGTTGGTGGTTCGAGTACTTATGTTATAACAGGCGCAAAAGTCCCAAAGGACGAATGGACAAGGATCATGATAACTGGTTCTGCTTCTTCTACATCTACAGGCGCGTATACAAGTTATAAAGTTTACGTCAATGGAGAAGAAGCTGGTTCTACAACTACAACAGGAATGGTTGGATATGCGCTGAAATCCGGAACTTCATATAACTTTGCATATTCAAGCTACACGACTGGATATTTCTTAGAATTAGGAGTCATATCATCTGTACTAACTAATTCTGAATTGTCAGAACTTGATGCCCATATGAGACATAGGTTAGATGGATCTACCGCAGCTTTTACTCATGGACTTTCGGATTCAGACAAAACACAGTTTACATACAGTGGAGATTCATCTTTAGCAGAAATGCCTATGTTCAATAATACAACTGCTGGGACACCACCATCATTTAAAACAATTAACGGAGGAACGAGTCTTAGAGACATTCGGATAACTAACGATGATACATTAAGAAGACAAACAGTTCCAGCCTTAATAAAAAAAATTATCGTAGATGATTCAGCTGCTTCAACATTTATTGATGAAACACCTTTACAATTTGATGGAGATTCTGCAGTTATTAGAGGTAAGTCAAATGATCTTTTTCAAAGAATAACTACGCTAGATGCAAATAATGATCCTAGACTAGATATTGTTCCATCAGTTGATTCAGGTGATGGTGGTGGTGGAGTAGGTCCTATTCAAACTTGGTTTTAAAAAACAGTTTACAAATCATATAAATTATGTTATAATAGTAAAAAGGGTTTGTTATGAAGCAATTGATATATCAAGTGTACGTTGGCAAAAGATCTAAACTTTACGATCATTGTACTAATTCAGTAAAAGAGTACTGCAAAAAGCATGGCATAGGTCATGTTATACAAAAATTTCCCATATTATCAATTAAACCTGACGTATTTGCTACTAATCGTAGCCGTGAGTCATATGAAAAACATGGTGGATTTCTTCCAATATATGAAAAAGAAAATGCATTTGTGTATTTTAAAGATTATGATCAAATAGCAATAATAGATGCTGATGTTTGGATAAGACCAGACTCTCCAAATATATTTGATGAATTAACTGAAGAATACGACTTTGGCGGAGTGGTTGAAAGATCTGCACCAATAGAACCATGGTATCAAGATAAACTTCGTCAATATTCTAGAATGCAATTTACTAATATAAATGTTGACTGGAAATGGAATGATCTTGGCGCAGAGTTTATCAATATGGGTATAATGGTTATGAATAAAAAGATGGAGAAATATCTTAATGGTCAAACTCCAGAACAATTTATTCGAAGATCAGAGTTTAAAGACTTTGTTGATGGTATTGGTAATTGGAAATGGTCAACAGATCAAGTTTTACTTAATACTTGGATAAAAAGAGAAAAAATGAATGTTAAAAACTTAGATTGGAAATGGAATGGTCTTTATACTGCTAATAACAAAATTGATGAATGCCATTTTGTTCATTTCTTTTTAAAGGACAAACTTCCAAATAGAGGCGAAGATGTAGAAACTTTGATGAAAAATGTCTAGAAATCTTATTTCACATAGAGGTAATATTACTGGTCCTCAACCAACATTTGAAAATAAAATTAGATATATTAATAACGCATTGAAAAAAGGCTATGAAGTTGAGATAGATGTTTGGTATGTTGATGGACAATGGTATCTTGGTCATGATGAACCACAAGAAAGAATCAATACAAGTTTTTTTCAAAGAAGAGGATTTTGGGTACATGCCAAAAGCATTGATGCATTTTTAAATTTACAAAAAATTTACGGAGTAAATTATTTTTTCCATCAAAAAGATGATTATACTTTAACAAGTATCGGTTGGTGTTGGGCTTATCCAGGTAAACAAGTCATACCAGGTTTCAATACAATTGCTGTTTTACCAGAGATATATAATACTGATGTAAAGAACTTTGCTGGCATATGTTCTGATTTTATAGAAAATTATAAAGATGATTAAATTAGTTTTATTTGATTTAGATGGCGTTTTAATAGATGCAAAAAAATTACACTATGATGCTTTAAACTTAGCACTCGGCAAAACCTATAGTATATCAGAAGAAGAACATACAAATATATATGATGGTCGAAAGACTCGAGAAAAGTTAGATATGCTCACCAAACAAAAAGGTCTTCCAGCTGAGCTTCATGATCAGATATATGAAAAGAAACAAAATCTAACAATAAAATTAATATCTGATTTAAAACCTATTCCTGAAATAGTAAAACTTTTTAAAGAACTTGAATGGCAAGGATATAAGATTGGTGTATGTTCTAATTCTATAAGAAGAACCGTACTTACTGCACTAGCTAAAACAGAACTTATGGAATATTGTAGCTTAACGCTATCAAATGAAGATGTAAAAAATTCAAAGCCACATCCAGAAATGTATTGGAAAGCAATGTCAATGATGGGTGCTTTGCCAGAAGAAACTCTTATTGTAGAAGATAGTCCACCCGGATTATTGTCAGCTCAAAGATCAAGAGCTAATTATGTTAGAGTTGATAATCCTTATGATGTAACATGCCGAAAAATATTTGCTAATTTGAAAGGAAAACAATTGAATAATAAATGGAAAGATGAAAAACTAAACGTATTGATTCCAATGGCAGGTGCTGGAAAAAGGTTTTCTGAAGTTGGTTATACTTTTCCAAAACCTCTAATACAAGTTCATGATAAACCTATGATACAAGTCGTCGTTGAAAACTTAGGCCTTGATGCAAATTATCATTTTGTAGTTCAAAAAGAACATAGAGAGAAATATAATTTAGATACAATGCTTGGAATTATCGCACCAGGTTGTAAGGTCATAGAAGTTGATGGTATAACTGAAGGTGCAGCGTGTACGGCTTTATTAGCAAAAGAGTATATTAATAATGATATGCCTTTATTTTTTGCTAACAGCGATCAGTACTGTTCTTGGAACTCTATGGAATTCATGTATAATATGCAAGAAACTGAAGCCGATGGTGGAATAGTTACCTTTCATGC